>JAEEGI010010068.1_pt1 | contig 20579 bp, 19 predicted proteins | sample 8958751 | NCBI WGS metagenome assembly JAEEGI01 (sample SAMN16246545, study PRJNA631951) | gut metagenome | biome: gut microbiome; feature: rumen; material: KS-attached | host: Bos | place: Iran: Karaj | collected 2018-10 | reverse complement strand
CATGATATCGTAAAGAATAATGGGTTTACCATGCGAAGGTGCTTCGCTCAGACGTATGTTCCTCTGGCTGATGGTGCGGAACACCATGTCTCCGAAATGCTCGCGGAGCTCGCCCACGACCTGGGTGTGCACGCGGGTGCGGCCGTCGAACATGGTAACCAGGAAACCTTCTATAGTAAGCCCCGGATTCACTCCCTCCTGTACCAGACGGATGGTCTGAAGGAGCTTTCCAAGCCCCTCGAGAGCGAAGAATTCGGGCTGCACGGGGATGATTACCGAGTCGGCCGCAGTGAGGCAGTTGACAGTCACGAGACCGAGCGAAGGCGAGCAGTCGATGAGGATGAAGTCGTAGTTGTCGCGGATGGGGGCCAGGGCGTTCTTGAGCAGGGACTCGCGGTCCTCGACCTCCAGCATCTCGATCTCGGCGCCCACCAGGTTGATGTGGGACGGGATCATCTGCAGGTTGGCGATCTCGGTCTGGATCAGGGCGTCGGCGATGTCGATGCGGCCGATCATCACCTCATACAGGGTACGGTGCTCATCGTTGTCGGGCGCGAAGTTGAGTCCGGAGGTCGTGTTGGCCTGCGGGTCCGCGTCGATGATCAGCACTTTCTTCTCCAGCACGGCAAGCGAAGCCGCCAGATTGATGGCGGTGGTCGTCTTGCCGACGCCTCCTTTCTGATTGGCTATTGCGATGACTTTTCCCATAATCCTAGTAGTCCTTAAATTGCAAATTTAACAAATAATTCGTATTTTCGTGGTATGTCTGAAACAAAAACCGAGTGGTATTTCATCGTCAATCCCCGGGCAGGTTCCGGGAAGACGATGTCAGAATGGGTCCCTGCCGAACATCTGCTTGAGAATAAGGGCGTTGCCTATTTCACGGCGATGACGGACCATCAGAAACACGCCATCACTTTGGCCCACGAAGCCGCTGCCGCGGGGTACCGCCGCATCGCCGCCGTCGGCGGCGACGGATCCCTGCACGAAGTGCTCGGCGGAATCTGTTCCTGGTGTGACGAGACGGGCACTTCCCCGGAGGAATTCACCCTGGCCGTCGTGCCCATCGGGTCCGGCAACGACTGGATCAAGTCCTGCCGGGTGCCGGACAGCGTGCCGGAGGTGATCGAACTGATCGCCAAGGAGTCTTTCGGCCGGATGGATGTGGTCCGGGCGACGAGCCGGGACGGGAAGGTGGCCTATATGGCGAACGGCTGCGGCATCGGTTTCGACTCTCACGTGTGCGAACGCGTGAACCGCCAGAAGGAGCGCGGCCGTCGCGGCAAGATGATCTACCTGAACGCCTTGCGCTATACGATATTCCACCTGAAGCCCATCTCCATCGCCGTCCAGGCGGACGGGGACACGGTCTTCAGCGGCGAAGCCTATTCCCTCGCCGTCGGCAACGGCGCCTGGTCGGGCGGCGGCATGCGCCAGGCCCCGCTGGCGGTCAATGACGACGGGTTGCTGGACTATATGATCGTGCCCAGGTCGAAGCTCCGCTCCCTGGTCAAGGAGATTCCGCGCCTGTTCGCCGGCACGGTCCACGAATCCACGCTCATCCGCTATGGCAAATGCCGCACCCTGCGGATCGCTCCGCTGGACGAGGCGTCCGCGGATATCATCGAGTATGACGGAGAAGTCGAAGGGCGCCTCCCGCTGGTGCTGGAGAACACCGGCGTGCAGATCAATGTCCTGAAAGCCGCAGCCGGTCAATAAGCAGCCTGCCCAGGCGGGAGAAAGCCCAGCCGAAGAGCAGCCCAACCGCCAATCCCACCAGCACGTCCCCTAAGAAGTGCTTTCCCACGAATACCCGGCTCATCCCCACCAGGACGGCCCAGAGGAAGATGCATATGCCGTAGATGCGGTAGGAATGCGTGCGATCGTTGCGGAAGCCGGTATAAGTACATACGGCGAAGCCCATCGCGTTGGCGGCGTGGGCGGAAAAGAAGCCGTACAGGCTCTCCTGTTCCTCCAGGACGCGCAGCCCGCGGTCGATCATATTCAGGTCCCAGCAGGGGCGCAGCCGCTCGAAATACGCTTTCGTGACATTGGCGAACTGGTCGCAGGCGACGACGGTCAGGGTGCTGACGGCCAGGACGACGAGGGTGCGCTTCCAGCCCAGGCGGATGAACATGAACACCAACACGGCCGCATACAGTACGAACCAGATTTCCCTTAGGGAGAAGAAGCGCCAGATACCGTCCGTGATGGGAGAATGCAAGGCGTTGATCGCCAGGGTGACATCCTGGTCGATGTGGTGCGCCTCCCGCAGCAGAGTCAGGCTTGCAGCGCTTTCCATAACGTGTCTTTAAGCTCCTGAAGCCCCTCCCCCGTGCTGGACGAGATGAACACGCAGGGGACCTTGCGGGGCAGGTGCGGCCGTATCATCTTCTCCAGCTCCTCGTCGATCAGATCGCATTTCGTGATGGCGAGCACGCGCTGCTTGGTCAGCAGTTCGGGGTTGTAGAGCTTGAGCTCCGACAGGAGCGTCCTGTAGGCCGCGGCGATGTCTTCCTCCTCCACGCTGACCATAAAGAGCAGCACGGAGTTGCGCTCGATGTGGCGCAGGAAGCGGATGCCTATGCCCTTGCCTTCGTGGGCACCCTCGATGATGCCGGGGATGTCCGCCACCACGAAGGACTTGTCGTCGTAGTAGCGCACGATGCCCAGGTTGGGCTCCAGGGTCGTGAAGGCATAGGAGGCGATCTTGGGCTTGGCGGCCGTTATCGTGGCCAGGAGCGTCGATTTGCCGGCATTGGGGAAGCCGACCAGGCCGACGTCGGCCAGCAGCTTCAGTTCCAGGATGAAGACGCCTTCCTCCCCTTCCTCGCCCGGCTGGGCGAAACGGGGGGTCTGGAGGGTCGGGGTCTTGAAATTGTTGTTGCCCAGGCCGCCCTTGCCGCCGCGGCAGAGGATGCGCTCCTCCCCCGCCTCCATCATCTCGAACAGGACTTCGTCCGTGTCGGCGTTCTTGGCGACGGTGCCGATCGGCACGTCCAGGTAGATGTCCGTGCCGTTCTTGCCCGTACGCAGGTCGGAGCCGCCTTTTTCGCCGTCTTCGGCGTGGATGTTCTTGCGGTATTTCAGGTGGATGAGCGTCCAGAACTGCGGGTTGGCGCGCAGGATGATGTGGCCGCCGCGCCCGCCGTCGCCACCGTCCGGTCCCCCTTTGGGGACGTACTTGGCGCGGTGCAGGTGCGCGGATCCCGCTCCCCCGTGGCCGGAGGCGCAGTAGATCTTGACGTAGTCTATGAAGTTGGACTCGGCCATGTTTCCGCGAAGATAGGCATTTTTCGTGGGATTGTTGAAAGAAAAAAATATATATTTGCAGAGAACAACCAACCAGCAAATCATGGAAAAAGCCAAAGTATTCTTCACTGATTTCAGGACGACCAAATTCGGTGAGAGCATGCCCGCCAAGCTGAAGAGGCTTGCCCGCACGGCCGGTCTCGCCGACATCGACATGGACGGCAAGTTCGTCGCGATCAAGATGCATTTCGGGGAGTTGGGTAACGTGAGTTACCTGCGTCCCAACTACGCCAAGGCCATCGTGGACCTGGTGAAGGAACTGGGAGGCAAGCCTTTCCTGACGGACTGCAACACGATGTATCCCGGATTCCGGAAGAATGCGCTGGAGCACCTGGAATGCGCTTGGGAGAACGGCTTCACGCCGCTGTCCGCCGGCTGCCCCGTGATCATCGCCGACGGCCTGAAGGGCACGGACGACGTCGCCGTGCCGGTGGAAGGCGGAGAATACACCAAGGAGGCGCGCATCGGGCGCGCCATAATGGACGCCGACGTGGTCATCAGCCTGACCCACTTCAAGGGGCACGAGATGGCGGGTTTCGGCGGCGCCATCAAGAACATCGGTATGGGCAGCGGGTCGCGTGCCGGCAAGAAGGACCAGCATTCCGCCGGGAAGGCGACCATCTATGAGGACAAGTGCCGCGGATGCCGCCGCTGCCAGAAGGAATGCGCCAACGGCGGCCTGGTGTACGACGCCCAGTCAAAGAAAATGCACGTGGACGAGAATCATTGCGTGGGATGCGGCCGTTGTCTGGGCGCCTGCAACTTCGATGCGATCGATTTCGTCCAGGACCACGCGGTCTCCGTCCTGAACGCCAAGATGGCCGAATACACCAAGGCGGTCGTCAGCGGCCGCGACTGTTTCCATATCTCCCTGATCGTGGACGTGTCGCCTTACTGCGACTGCCACGCGGAGAACGACGCCCCCATCCTGCCGGACATCGGAATGTTCGCGTCCAAGGACCCGGTCGCGCTCGACCAGGCCTGCGTGGACGCGTGCCTGGCGGCGGAGCCTGTCCGGAATTCCGTGTTGGGAGACCATCTGCACGAGGCCGGTTTCCACGACCACCACGACCACTTCAAAAATACGACCCCGGAGTCGGACTGGGAGAACCAGTTGATACACGGTGAGAAGATCGGGCTCGGGACCCGACAGTACGAACTGATCCGTGTGAAGTAAACCTACAGCAGCGAGAACAGCAGGAACACGAAGTGCGCTATGACGCCGGCGCAGAGACCGGCGACGGTGTGTGCGCCGAGGGCCTTGGAGATGGCCTTGCGGCTGCCCAGCGTGTCCAGCATCGCGGTGTGGGTGGACAGATAGCCGCTCCAGCACATCCCGATGGCGGTGAACACGGCGATGACGTTGCCGTCCAGGATGCCCGCGTCGCGGAAGGTGGACAGCAGACCCAGCGAAGCGCCCACGGAGCCCAGCGAGGTCATCGGGAAGGCGATCAGGCGCATATCCTTGAATCCGAACAGCCATTCGAACACCCAGTGGATCTTGCCGGCGAGCCACGGCAGCACCGGCACGCCCTGGTTGGCCGCGCCCGTGTAGCCGTCAGGCCCTGCGCTGAAGGTCAGCAGGACCACCATCGTGGTGATGATGAGCACGCCCGGGATGATGGCCAGGCCCAGCTCCACGCCGTTCTTGCCGCCGTCCAGCAGGGCGTTCAGGAAACGCATGAACACGCCCTCCTTGCGCTCTTTCTCGAGCTCGATATGCTCCTCGATGATCTGTTCAGGAGTCTCGTCCTGCACGGGGGCGTTCAGCTCCGGGAAGGCTTTCAGGCAGCTGTGCTGCATAATGCGCGTCGAGATGATCGAGCCGCATATCGCGCCGAACAGGCCCGCGAAGGCGCCTCCCACGTAGCCGTAGCCTATCATCGAGAACATCACCACGAGACCCATTCCGAAAGCGGTACCGAAGTTGGTCAGCGACAGCAGCTGGTATTTCTTGAAATAGGACGAGAAGGTCTTGTCCTTGGCGAAGGCGATGATGGCGGGGTTGTCGGACAGGAAGGTGAGGACGCCGCCCAGGGCTGCCACACCGGGCAGGTTGTAGAGCGGCTTCATCAGCGGGCGGAGAAGTTTTTCGAGCAGGCTCACCACGCCGAACTCCGACAGGAGTTTGGACAGCGCGCCGGTCAGCACGGTGATCCCCATCAGGTAGAAGACCGTGTTGAGCAGCAGGTTGTGCGCCGTGTTCATGATGGTGTTCATCAGGTTGTTGCTCCCCATCACGGACCCCAGGCCGACGAAGGTGCCGACGATCAGGATCAGGAAGACGAAGGCTTCCAGCATCGTATGCGTCTTTTTGGAAGGACGCAGGGAGAAAGAAGTCAGTTTCATCGGGCCGGCTTGAGTTCTTTGTCAATGTTGAATTTCGCTTCGACCACGTTGACGACATAGTCGCCGCATTTCTCGCACTCGGCCACGAGATCCATAAAGGTCGTGCTGCAGGCATAGCTGTAGTCGTGCTCGTCCACGGCGTTCACGTTCTGGTCGCGCAGGCGGTCGCGGCATTCGTTGATCGCAGCTTCCAGGCGGAAGGATTTGTCCGTGTCGGCTTCGCCCTGCAGGACCAGGTCCATCTGGTTCAGGCTCTGCTCCACGAGGCCGTACATCTGCTCGAGGCCGTCCGTCTGCTTCTGGTTGAAGGTGATCTGCTGTGTGCGGCGGCGCTCCAGCGTACGGGCCAGGTTGTAGCAGCTGTCGCCGATACTCTCCAGTTCGCCGATGATGCGGAGCATAGAACGGATCTTCTGCTTGGTGTCGTCGGAGAGGTGGGCGTTGCCGACTTCGCCGAGGTACTTGCCGATCTCGTTCTCCATATTGTCGGAAATCTGCTCATACTTGGCAATACGGTCCTTGAGCGCCTGGAAGGCGTCTTCTTCCGTGGCGGCCGTCAGCTCCCGCACCATCCCGAACATCCGGACCATACGGTCGGCGAAGACGATGGTCTCTTTCTGGGCCATATAGACGGAGATCTCCGGCGTCTTCATAATACCGCCGTGGATGTACTTCAGACGGAACTCGTCCTCGGTCTCCTTGCGCTTGATGATGCGGCAGACCAGCTTCTCGATCTGCGGGATGAACCAGATGAGAATCAGCGTGTTGGTCACGTTGAACAGGGTGTGGAACGTGGCCAGCACGAACGAGAGCCGCTCCGGGCTCTGGATCTCGGCGTCGGCGTCCACCCCGACCAGCCGGCAGGCCAGCCGCACGAAGGGATAGAAGATGCAGAGCACCCACAGGACGCCGAAAATGTTGAAGACCAGGTGCGCCAGGGCGGCGCGCCGGGCCTGGGTGTTGGCCGACAGGGCGGCGATGTTGGCGGTGAGCGTGGTGCCTATGTTCTCGCCCATCACCAGGGCGATGCCCTGATAGATCGAGAGCACGCCGGTCGTGCAGAGGACCATCGTGATGGCCATCAGGGCCGCCGAAGACTGCGCGATGCAGGTCAGGACGGCGCCGATGACCAGGAAAAGCAGGATCGTCAGGTAGCTGCCGGAATTGAAGGAGGAGAAGAAACTGACCACCTGGACGTTGTTGGCCAGGTCCATCTCGCGCCCCGTGGCGTTGAGCGTGCCGAGGGCGAAGAACATAAAGGACAGGCCGAAGAGGAAGTCTCCCAGGTAGCGGTGCTTCTTGAACTGGATCAGGATCACGGCGACCAGGAAGACCGGCCAGACCAGGTTGGCGATGTTGAATGAAAAGCCCGCCGACATGATCCAGGCGGACAGGGTGGTGCCGATGTTGGCACCCATGATGACGGAGATCGCCTGCGCCAGGCTCAACAGGGCGGCGTTGACGAAGGAGACCGTCATCACCGTGGTCGCCGCAGAGGACTGGACGGCCACGCACACGAGCATGCCGGTCAGCACGCCGGTGAAACGGTTGGTGGTCATAGCCCCCAGCACATGCCGCAGCTGGGGGCCGGCCATCTTCTGCAGCGCCTCGCTCATCACCTTCATGCCGTACATCAGCAGGGCGATGGAACCCAGGAGCTTGAAAATGATCAGAAAAGCGCTTCCGTTCATAGCTTTACTTGGTTACTTCGATGGTGACGATGCGGCCCTTGATCGGGGCGTCGCCCGGCATCGTGTCGGCCTTGGTCTCGATGTTGGCGGCGTTGTAGCCGAACTGGTTCACGAGGATGTTCTTCACATACTCGGCGCGCTGCTTGGAGAGGCGCTCGTTGGCCTCCTTGGTGCCGGTGCCCAGGTCGGCGCAGCCGGTGACGAGGAGCTTCTGCGTCTTCTTGAAGGTGTTCTCCGCATAGTACTCGAGGCGGGCGAGCTCGCGGCCGGTGAGGGTGGCCTTGCCGAGGTCGAAGTACAGGATCTCAGGTACGATCATCTGGGTCTCGATCTCCTCCACGACGGTCTCCTTGAAGGTGCCGTCCTTGTATTCGTAGATCTTGCCGTCCTGCAGGTTGTTGTAGCGGGCGAGCTGGCTGCGGAGGTTGGCCACGTTGTAGTTGGCGGCGGCGAGGTCGCTGTTGGTCTTCTCCAGCTGGGTGCGGAGGGTCTCGATGATGTTCGGATCCGGGATCACGGGCAGTGCGTTGGCGTGGCGGACGAAGCCGCTCTTGCCCAGGTGGAACACGAGGCCGGCCGTGGCGGACGGGAAGAAGGAGAAGCGGCCGTAGTTTCTCCACTCCTTCTCACGGGAGACGATGGCGGAGAGGTCGAGGGCCAGGCTGACGTGCTTGCCGAGGCGGAACTCGTTGAGCAGGCCGGCGCCCATACCGAATTCGTGGCCGAGCTGCTTGCTGCCGACCGGAGAGGTGAACAGGGCGGCGGAGCGGCCGTACAGGATGGGATTCCAGACGCGGGACTCCTTGTAGCCGCCCAGGGTGGTGGCTACGTTCCAGAGGACGTCCGCATAGGCAGCGTGGAAATTGAACGGATCCTTGCCGGTGAACCAGCCCTTCGGGTCGGCGGCGACATCCTTCAGGCCGTGGTAGCCGGCACGGAAGCCGACGGCCGGGGTGAACCACTTGCCGACGTTGGCTTCGATGGCGAGCCCGTAGCCGCCGAACAGGCGGTTGTCATACATAGCGTTGACGCCGGCGCCCACGCCGATGAACCAGTTGTCGCAACCGGTATTGGTGAGATAGGGTCCGCGCTGGACGGAGCCGTCGCTGAAGCGATTGCTGTCTTCCTGTGCTCCGGCTGTAAGACAGGCGAGGAGGAGCATTGCGCTGATGGTAGACGCTAATAGTTTGATTTTCATGGTAATAATGGTTGGTTAAAATAATCAGATAGTAAGGTCCTCTGGGGTCAGTTTGGGAACGTAATGGATGCCTTCGCGCCGGTAGTAGCCCAGGTCGTCGCCTTCGTGGACGGGGACCAGCTCGATCTGCTCGGCCGGCTTGCCGACGGCGAGCACGGCGAGCGGCTCGTACGGCAGGGCGAGTCCTTCGCGGATCTCCTCCCGGTCGAAGTTGCGGATGATGATGCCGCCCAGGCCCATCTCCACCGCCTTGAGCGCCATACTCTGGAGGGAGATGCCCAGGTCGATGTCGATGCCGGGATTCTCCGCCACGGTCGAGCAGACCACGATGAAGGCTTCCGGCTCCCTGCCCGGGAAGGGCAGGTGCAGGTGCGGCAGTCCCCTGCCGAGGCGGATGTGGGCGTTGACAAGGTCCGCTTCCTTCCCTTGGACGACGGGGCGGAAGCGGAGACGCTGGAGGTTGACGCTGGAGGCGACTTTCGGATTGACGGCGATCATGGCGTCCAACTGTCTCCGGTGCACGACATAGGATTTGTCGTAGCCCCGGAAGCTGCGGTTGCGGAGCAGCAGCGTGTCCAGCCCGGGACGGGCCGGGGCGGCTTTGCGGCCGCCGGACGCGCCGAACACTTCTTCGTATCGCTTCTCCAGGTAGTTGTCCGCCATAGGTGGAATTCAGTCGATCTGCTCCATCACGGCCAGCACGCGGGCGCGGTTGGTCTCGATGTCCCAGCCGTTGACGTCCGCCTCGTAGTACTTGCCGGCCTCCTTGTAATACGCGATCAGCGGCTCGGTCTGCGCGTGATAGGTCTGGATGCGGTTGTTGATCGTGGCCTCGGAGGCGTCGTCGGCGCGGCCCTCGATCGCGGCGCGGTGGGCGATGCGCTTGCGGATGGTCTCGTCCTCGATCATCAGGGACACGACGCCCGTGACGCTCTCGTCACGCTTCGCCAGGATCTCGTCGAGGTCGCGGGCCTGGGTGAGGTTGCGCGGGAAGCCGTCCAGCAGGAAACCGTCCACCCCCTTGATGGTGTCAAAGGCGGACTCGATCATCCCTTCCACCACGGAATCCGGCACCAGGGAGCCGGCGTCGATGAGCGTCTTGGCCTGGCGTCCCAGCTCCGTCCCGGCGGCGATCTCGGCACGGAGCAGCTCGCCGGTGGAAATGTGTTTGAGGTTGTACTTCTGGGCAACGGCGCCTGCGTGGGTGCCCTTGCCGGCGCCCGGAGGGCCGAAAAGGATGTAGTACTTCATGGTGCTATTCTTCAATCACGTAAATGTCCCGGATATTGCGGCCGAGTTCGTCATAGTCCAGTCCGAAACCCACGATGAAGGCGTTGGGAATCTCCAAGCCCACGTAGTCCAGTTTATCTTTCTTGTCATAAACTTCCGGCTTGAGCAGCAGGGTGCAGATGCGGACCTCGGCGGCTCCTTCCTTGTCGAGGAGCATCTCCTTGAGGGCCACGATCGTATTGCCCGTGTCCACGATGTCCTCGCAGATGATCACGCGGCGGCCGCGGACGCTGGAGGTGAGCCCCATCACATTGAGGACGGTGCCTGTGGACTTGGTCCCCTGGTAGGAGGAAAGCTTGATGGAGACCAGCTGGCAGGGGAAATCGATGCGCTGCAGGAGCTCTCCGGTGAAGGGAATGGATCCGTTGAGCACGCACAGGATGACGGGGACGTCCCCGCAGCCGCGGAAATCCGCATTGAGTTCGCGGGCCAGGCCGTCGATGGCATCGAGGATGCGCTCGTGGCGGATATAGGGCTTGAAAGTCTTGTCGTGGAGTTTGATTCTTTCCTCTTTCATGGCATATGAAAATATTGCACGAATTTACGAATTATTTTTCTATTTTTGGATAGAAACTTGGACGGAACTATGAAAACGCTTTTACTTTTCCTGTCCCTTTTGGGACAGCCAGCCTTCTTTGAGGCGGTCCTTACCCTTACGGGGGCTTCCTGCATCGAGGAGCTCTCAGAGGACGAAATCATTCATTATCAAAATCTTGCATCGCACCCGGTGGACCTGAACCTGGCCGGTCGGAGCCGCCTGCTCGCCACGGGCCTGCTCTCCCCCTTCCAGGTCGCCTCGCTGCTGGACTACCGCGGCCGTACCGGGGAGATCCTGTCCTGGACGGAGCTCTCCCTCGTGGACGGCTTCTCCCCCGCCGTCGCGGATGCGCTGCGCGTGTTCGCCGTCCTGGGGGTGCAGGAAAACGCCGCCCCGGGGCAGCCGGAGGAGCGGCGCTTCTCCGGCTCGGTGACCCTGCAGGGCGGCGTCCGGAGCGGCGGGACGGCCTGGGGCGTGAAGTCCGAACTGGCGGCCGGCGAACGGGCCGTCCTCTATGCCTCCCTGCGGAAGAATTATGAAACGACGCCCGGCCCGCCGACCCTCAGCGCCGCCTGGTACGGACGGCGCGCCCTCGGACAGCTGGTCGTGGGCCATTTCAACGCCCGCTTCGGGCAGGGGCTCGTGCAGTGGAGCGGCTTTCAGCTCAGCGGCTATTCCACCCTCGGGGCCTTCCGGAAGAATGGAACGGGCTTCTCCCCTACGGGATCCTATACCCCTTCGATGACGGGACTTGCGACCATCTGGCATTTCGGGTCCTGGGACCTGTCGGCGGCTTATTCATTCAAAGGGCACCAGCCCGTGGCCAACCTGACCCGTACCTGGCGCGGCGTGACGGCGGGCCTCACGGCCACGGCCGGAGCGGCCTCGCTGGAGGCCCGCGTCTCCCTGCCGCGCTGGAGCCTCTTCGGCGAAGCGGCGCTCAGTTACCGGGGGGCATTCTCCGCGCTTGCCGGAGCGTATTTCGTGCCGGAATACGGCCGGAAGGCCGGCCTGCTCGTCCGCTGGTACGGCCCTTCGGACAAACGCTACAGCGGCGTGGCAGCCGGCTACGAGACGGCCGCGTTCAGCCTGACGGCCGATGCCGGGCGGCGGACCGACACGGACGCCGCCCAGTACAAGACGGCCGCCAGATGGCATTCCGAGGCCGAATGGCGGGGTTTCCGGCTCCTGCCGGACCTGCGTATGCAAGCACGGTTCCGGCCCGGCGATCCGGCCCCTTTACGGGCGCAGCTTCGCGCGGAACTGGGGCTGGAGCGCGAGGCCTGGACGCTTTCCGGCCGCTACGACGCCCTGTTCTGCCGGGATTTCGCCTGGAACTGGCACGCGGAGCTGGGCCGGAAGACGGAGGACTTCGCCTTCTATCTGCGGGGCGGCCTGTTCAAGGTGGACAACTGGGACGACCGCATCTATGTCTATGAACGCGATGCGCCGGGCGCCTTCACGGTCCCGGCCCGCTACGGCCGCGGCTGGTCCGCCTCCTTCTACACGGTCTGGCACATCCGGCGGCGCCACAGCCTGTGGATGCGCGCGGAGACGGTGCAGTATCCCTGGAATCTTACGGAAAAAGCCGGACGGAGTGCCGTCCGGCTGCAATATCGCTATAAGTGGTAATCTAAAGTTTCGGCAGCACCTTCTCCATCTGGATGCCGCGGGAGCCTTTGACAAGGATGACGAAACCGCGGACGGGATGGCTGGCGACGTGTTCCGCCAGGGCCTCGGAATCCGGGAACCAGGTCTCGTCGCCGGGCTGCAGGGCGTCCAGTGCCTTCTTGAATTCCTCGCCCACCAGGGCGGCTTTCAGGCCGGCCTCGCGCAGCTGAAGGACGATTTTCCTGTGCTCCGCCACGGACTCCTCCCCCAGTTCGCGCATATCCCCGAGCAGCGCGAGCTTGTGCTCCGCCTGCACGGCGGAGAAATTGTCCAGCGCGGCACGCATCGAAGACGGGTTGGCGTTGTATGCGTCCACGATCAGGGTGTTGTCGGCCGTGCGCACCATCTGCGAACGGTTGTTGTCCGGCACGAAGCCTTCCACGGCGGCGATGGCGTCGGCGCGCGGGACGCCGAAATACTCGCCCACCGCCAGGGCGGCGAGGATGTTCGTCGCGTTGTAGGCGCCGACGAGGTGGGTGCGGACGAGGTCCTCCCCTAGCCGGATGCGTACGAAGGGCTCTTCCGGCGTGGCGGGCAGGATCTCCGCGCCCTGGTAGGCGATGCCGTAGCCGAACACGTGGCAGGGCTGCTGCGCGGCCATTTCCCGCAGGTCGGGATCGTCCTCGTTGAGGAAGATGAGCGAACCGCGATGGCTCCCGAGCCATTTGTAGAGCTCTCCCTTGGCGGCTTTGACGCCCTCGAAGGAGCCGAAGCCGAGGAGGTGGGCCCGGCCGACGTTGGTGATGAGGCCGTAGTCCGGACGGCTCACCTGCACCAGCTTGGCGATGTCGTCGGGGTGGTTCGCGCCCATTTCGATGACGGCCATTTCCGTGTCCGGGGTGATGGACAGCAGCGACAGCGGCACGCCGATGTCGTTGTTGAGATTGCCCTGGGTGGCGGTGATGCGGTATTTCTTCGCGAGCACGGCCGCGATGAGGTTCTTGGTGGTGGTCTTGCCGTTGGTGCCGGTCAGGCCGAGCACCGGCAGCTTGCCGCCCCGCACGTGCGTGCGGTGCCAGATGGCCAGGTCGCGCAGCGTCTGCAGCGGGTCGGCCACGCGGATGAAGCGCGCGTCGGCGGGCAGCTGGGCGTCGTCGTTGACGACGGCCCACGCCGCCCCGCTCTCCAGCGCCTTGACGGCATAGTCGTTGCCGTCGAAATTCTCGCCCCGCAGGGCGAAAAAGACCTCTCCCCCGCGCACGGCGCGGCTGTCGGTGGTCACGCGGCCGCCGCAGGCCAGGTATTTCTGATACAGATCTTCCATAAAAGCATCTATTTCACGCCCGTGCTTCCGAATCCGCCGGCGCCCCGCTCCGAGGCGGCCAGCTCCTCGCTCTCCTCCCACTCGATCACCTCGTGGCGCGCGAGCACGAGCTGCGCGATGCGCTCGCCGCGCTCGATCACGAAAGGCTCCGTGCCGAGGTTGACGAGGATGACGCAGACTTCGCCGCGGTAGTCCGCGTCGATGGTGCCGGGCGCGTTGAGCACCGTCACGCCGCGCTTGGCGGCCAGTCCGCTGCGCGGGCGCACCTGCACCTCGTAGCCGGCCGGGATCTCCAGGAAGAGCCCCGTGGGGACCATGGCGCGCTGCATGGGCTTGAGTTCGATGGGTTCCGCGTTGTCCGCGCGGACGTCCAGTCCGGCGGCCAGCGGTGTGGCATAGGCAGGCAGCGGATTGCCGCTGCGGTTGATCACTTTGACAGTCATATGGCTATTTGCAAGCTCGTTTGTACAGGAAATATGCGACCACCATGAACAACAGGTTCGGCAGCCACAGGGCGACGCCCGGCGGGAGCGTGTCCGTGTAGACGAACATCTCGCTCATCCGCAGGAAGAAGATGTAGCTGAACGCGAGGCCGATGCCGATACCTATGTTCCAGCCGATGCCGCCGCGGCGCTTGCGCGCGGACAGCGACACGCCGATGATGGTCAGGATGATGGCGGAGAAAGGCATCGTCAGGCGGCGCTGCTTCTCGATGCGGGCGTACATGACATTGGGGTCGCCGCGCATCTTCTGCGTCCGGATCAGCTCGTTGAGCGGGTTGATGGCGAGCGTCTCCACCGTCTTCTCGTTGTTGAACAGGTCCTTGAGCTTGAGGTCGATGACCGTGTCCACCTGGCTGCGGAAGCTGATGTCGTCCTTGAGCCCCGGGCTGTAGTCGCGGATGAGCACCTTGCGCATCTGCCAGCCGTCCGTCGTGCTGTCCCAGGCCGCGCTCTCGGCGCTGACCTTGCGCACCAGCCGGTGGCCGTCCATGTCCTCGATGGTGAACTTGTAGGCCGTGTTGTTCCAGCGGCTGAAGGACTCGATGTAGACGAACTTGCCCGGCGAGATCTGGTAGTGGATGTTGCGCAGGTTGAAGTTGTTGTGGCGCTTGATGTACTTGGCCTCGAATTCGATGCGCGTGGCGTTGGAATGCGGGATCACGTAGAGGTTGAGCCCCAGCGAGAGCAGCGCGATCAGCGCCGCCGACGCGATGTAGGGCACCATCATCCGGTGGAAGTTGACGCCGCAGGACAGGATGGCGATGATCTCGGAGTTCGCCGCCATCCGGGAGGTGAAGAAGATCACCGTGATGAAGACGAACAGCGAGGCGAACATGTTGACCAGGTACGGGATGTAGTTGCAGTAGTAGTCGAAGATGATCGCCTTGAGCGGCGCCTCGTTCTTGACGAAGTTGTCTATCTTCTCCGAGAGGTCGAAGATGATGACCACGACGATGATGAGCAGCATCGACAGGAAGAAGGTCGAGATGAACTTCTTCGCGATGTACCAGTCTATTTTCGTGATCTTCTCGAACATGTCAGATCCTTCTTGTGATGCGCTCCACGGCGTCTTCCTTCCAGGCGGCGAAATCCCCCGCCTCGATGTGCGCGCGGGCCTGCCGGACCACGTCGAGGTAGAAGGCGAGGTTGTGCTGGCTGGCGAGCATCGCCGCGAACATCTCGCCGGCCACGAACAGGTGGTGCAGGTAGGCGCGCGAGTAGGTGTGGTCCACAAAAGAAGTGCCGTCCGGGTCGATTTCGGAGAAATCCTGCGCCCACTTGGCGTTGCGCATGTTCATGATGCCCTGCCAGGTGAAGAGCATGCCGTTGCGGCCGTTGCGCGTGGGCATCACGCAGTCGAACATGTCCACGCCGCGGGCGATGCCCTCGAGGATGTTGGCCGGCGTGCCGACGCCCATCAGGTAGCGCGGGCGGTCGTCCGGCAGCAGCGGGCAGACCAGTTCGAGCATCTCGTACATCTTCTCCGTGGGCTCCCCCACCGCCAGGCCGCCGATGGCATAGCCGTCGGCGTCAAACTGCACGGCGTGGTCCACCGCCTCGCGGCGCAGGTCGGGATACACGCACCCCTGGACGATCGGGAAGAAGCACTGGCTGTAGCCGTAGAGCGGCTCCGTCTCGCGGAAACGCTTTGCGTAGCGCTCCAGCCAGCTTTTGGTCAGGTCCAGGCTCTTGCGGGCATAGGCGTGGTCGGCGTCGCCCGGGCAGCATTCGTCGAGCGCCATCATGATGTCGGCGCCGATGATGCGCTGGGTGTCGACGTTATTCTCCGGCGTGAACGTGTGCCGGGAGCCGTCGATGTGGCTGCGGAACGTGCAGCCTTCGGCCGTGAGCTTGCGGATCGGGCTCAGCGAGAACACCTGGAAACCGCCGCTGTCCGTGAGGATGGGGCGCTCCCACGACTCGAATCTGTGCAGGCCGCCGGCGGCGCGGAGCGTGTCCAGGCCGGGCCGGAGGTAGAGGTGGTAGGTGTTGCCGAGGATGATCTCCGCGCGGATGTCTTCGCGCAGGTCGCGGTGATGGACGCCTTTGACGGAACCGACGGTCCCGACGGGCATGAATATAGGGGTATGGATCCGGCCGTGGTCCGTTTCCAGGACGCCCGTGCGGGCGGCGGAACGGGGATCGGCTGCTGTCTTCGTAAATTTCATCTTTCAAAGATAGTGAAATCCGCCGAAAAACTTGTATTTTTGTCACCACAACGACTAATAAACCGACCTGATATGAACAAATCAAACATCGGCCTGCGGCTGATCCTGATGAATTTCCTGGAATTCGCCGCCTGGGGCGCGTACCTGACTTCTATGGGCAGCTTCCTTGCCCGTTCCGGCTTCGGCCCGCAGATCTGGCTCTTTTTCGCCACACAAGGTTTTGTCTCCATCTTCATGCCTGCCCTGATGGGCATCGTCGCCGACAAGTGGATCCCGGCGCAGAAGGTCCTGTCCCTCTGCCAGGGCGTCGCCGGCCTGTCGATGCTCGCCGCCGGCTGGTATGCGATGAGCGCCGGCGCCAACATCCAGTTCGGCACCTTCTACGCGCTCTATACCCTGAGCATCGCCTTCTTCATGCCGACCATCGCCATCTCCAACTCCGTGGCCTACAATGCCCTGGAGAAGAACGGCAAGGACCCGGTCAAGGCCTTCCCGCCGATCCGCGTGTTCGGCACCATCGGCTTCATCCTCACGATGCTCTTCGTCAACTTCGTCAAGGGCGCTGACGGCGTGCAGTTCCAGCACACCTACAACCAGTTCTTCGTGTCCGGCATCCTCAGCCTGGTGCTTTGCCTCTATTCGCTGACGCTGCCTGACTGCCCTTGCAAGCCCAAGACCGCCGGCACGCAGTCCTTCGCCGAGGCCACGGGCCTGTCGGCCTTCCGCCTCTTCAAGGACCGCCAGTTCGCCGTGTTCTTCATCTTCTCGATGCTGCTCGGCGCTTCCCTGCAGATCACCAACGGCTACGCCAACACCTTCATCACCTCCTTCCAGGACAATCCCCTCTTCGCCGACGCCTGGGGCGCCAACAACGCCAACGCGCTGATCTCCCTGAGCCAGGTGTCCGAGACCCTCTGCATCCTGCTGATCCCCTTCTTCATGAAGAAATTCGGCATCAAGAAGGTGATGCTCATCGCGATGTTCGCCTGGGTGTTCCGCTTCGGCTTCTTCGGCGCCGGCAATCCCGGCAGCGGCGTGTGGATGTTCGTCCTGAGCTGCATCGTCTACGGCGTGGCGTTCGACTTCTTCAACATCTCCGGCTCGCTGTTCGTCAATGAAAATACCGACAAGGGCATCCGCTCCTCGGCGCAGGGCCTCTTCATGCTGATGACCAACGGCCTCGGCGCCTCCATCGGCACCTGGGCGGCCGGACGCGTGGTCAACCACTTCGTCTACAACGCCGCGGAGCCGTCCTGGAGCACGGCCTGGTACATTTTCGCCATCTATTCGCTGGTGGTGGGCGTCCTCTTCGCCATCCTCTTCAAGGATCCGCAGAAGCAGAAAGCATAACGCACAAGCGACTTTTATCCGACAGATCCGGGAGCCTTCGGGCGCCCGGATTTTTTGTTGTATCTTTGCGTTCCGTATGGAATTCAAGCTGGACGGACATTATGGCTACAGGCGGCTGATGCTCTCATCGCTCCCCCTGATCGGGATGATGGTGCTCATCAGCTTCTACAGCATCGTGGACGGCCTGTTCGTGTCCAACCTGGTCGGTACGACGGCCTTCGCCGCGCTCAACCTCATCTGGCCCGCGCTCGGCCTCGTCGGCGCGCTGGGCCTGATGGTGGGCACGGGCGGCGCGGCCCTGGTCTCCAAGACCCTGGGCGAAGGCGACCGGCCGCGGGCCAACCGCTATTTCAGCATGGCGGTCGAGTTCATCCTGCTGCTGTCCGTGGCCACGGCCATTCCCCTCTATATCTGGATGGAACCGCTCTCGCGCGCCCTGGGCGCCGAAGGCGAAATGGTGGCGCAGTGCGTGGTGTACGGCCGCATCTGCGCGGCCGGCATGCCCGCTTTCATGATGCAGATGGGCATCCAGCCCTTCTTCATGGTCGCGGAGCGTCCGCAGATGGGCACGAAAGTGTCCTTCGCCAGCGGCATGGTCAACATCGGGCTGGACGCCCTGTTCATCATCGTGTTCGACTGGGGCCTGGCCGGCGCCGCCGCGGGCTCGATGCTCGCCTGCTGCGTGGGCGGATTCGCGCCGCTGGCGGCCTTCCTCCGCTCCGACCCGCAGACTTCCCTGCACTTCTCCTTCACCCGCCTGGAAGGCGCGCCGCTGCGCAAATCCTGCGCCAACGGCCTGTCGGAGTTCGTGGGCAACATCTCCTTCAACGTGGTGGCGATGTGCTACAACCTCCGGCTGATGCATTTCTATGGGGAGAACGGCGTGGCGGCCTATTCGGTGATCCTGTATCTGGGATTCATCTTCATCGCCGTCTTCACGGGCTACAACCTCACGGTCACGCCCCTGGTCGGCTTCAACTACGGCGCCCGCCAGGGCGGCGAACTGCGCAGCCTGCTGGGCAACAGCCTTCGGCTGCTGCTGGCGCTGGGCGCCCTGCTCGCCGTGGCCGCGGAGCTCCTCGCAGGGCCGGTCTCGCGTCTGTTCGTGGGCTACGACCCCGAACTGACGGCGCTGACAATCCACGCCACGCGCTGCTACGCGCCCTGTTTCCTGCTGTCCGGGCTGACGCTCTTCCTGTCGGCCTGGTTCACCGGACTCAACAACGGGCCGGTCTCGGCCCTCGTGTCCTTCTGCCGGACCTTCATCTTCGAAATGGGCTGCGTCTTCCTGCTGCCCGCGCTGTTCGGGATGGACGCGATCTGGTTCTCCGCGTGCGTCGCGGAAGTCCTGGCGCTCATCCTGGGCGCCTTCCTGCTGGTCCGCTACCGCGGACGCTACGGTTATTGAACGCTTATTGGAGCCAGGGGGCGATGATGGCCCGGGCCTCCTCGACGGTCGAGGGATACGGCTTGCCGGACTTGAAGTAGGCGTCGATCTCGTCCTTGTGGGCCGGGAAAACCTTCTTCAGGCTGGCCTTGGTGAATTTGACGATGGCATCCCTGTAGTAGAGACAGATGGTCTCGGAGACCCTGTAGTAGACGGGCTTCTCGCTGTTCAGCAGTTGGGCTGAAGTGTCGTTGTAGAGGGAACGGTATTGCTGGATGGAGCTCGTCTGGTCGGTCATGCCATAGGCTCCCTTCTTCACGTCGCGGATGATCCTGGTGTCCTTCCGGACGGCGATCCCGAGTTCGAGATTGACAGGATACATCCGGTAGAAGGCGCCGCTGCTCCGCATGAACCAGACCGTGTCGATCTGTACGCGGGAGATGCCGTCCGGGTCATTGGCCGCGAGTTCGGTGCCGCTGTCGTCGATGAAGCGGAGCGTCTGGTCCACCGCGCAGATGTTGATCTTTCCCTGCGCGGGCGACTGTCCGCGGAGGTAGACGGTCCCTTCAGTGAAAGACGGCATCAGGTAGAAGTCTTCGTCCGGAATCTTGGTCGCGGACTTCTCCTGCCCCTGAAGCGAGAAGGAAGCCAGGGACAGAAGCATGAGCAGGCTGAAAAAGTGTCTCATAATGCAGTTTTAATTAAGTATTCCTCACAAAATGTGTGCCTTGAGTTCATCCGGATCGACCGGGAAGAGTTTGGCGGTGCGGCAGCGCGGGAAGCGGTTGAACCAGGGATCCCGGCTGACGAACCAGGCGCTGGACCGCACCGTGGGCGACCAGCGGAGCATGCGGCGGATCCTGGGCACGCAGGTGCTCGCCGCCACGGTGACGGCCGTGCGCCCGTCCGCGAGCTGGCTCACGCACACGTGGTGGTCGCGGACGCAGGTGTCCCGGTCCAGCTCCTCCGGCGTGGTTTTGTGGAAGATGGTCAGGTGCCGGCCATGCAGGGCGTTGATCTCTTTCATCTTCGCACGGAAGATCTTCCCGTGCGTGGAAGTGTCCCGGAGGCCCTCCAGCGCGATCCAGTAATGGATCATTTCGTGGATGAGCGTGTCCTCGATCTCCGCCTCCGGCAAGTCGAAGCGCGTGCTGATGCGCAGCACGAAATCTTCGCGCCGCACGATCCGGCCCAGCCAGTTGCGCACGGGCCGGTACTGCAGGCGCCCCACGAAGCTGCGGGCGTTGCTCAGGCGGATCGGAATACGCGGAAGAGCGCCCTCGAAACACATCGCATTGAATGTGTCGAAGCGCTCCTCCAGGTATTCGACGGTCACTGTCATCCTGAGCGTAGCGAAGGATCTATTTCAGAACCCCCAGGGATTTGCCGACCTTGATGAAGGCGGCGATGGCCTTGTCCAGCTGCTCGCGCGTGTGCGCGGCCGAGAGCTGCACGCGGATGCGCGCCTGGCCCTTCGGGACCACGGGATAGTAGAAACCGGTCACGAAGATGCCTTCCTTGGCCATTTCGGCCGCGAAGCGCTGGCTGAGCGGCGCGTCGTAGAGCATCACCGCGCAGATGGCGCTCTGCGTGGGCTTGATGTCGAAGCCCGCCGCGAGCATCTTCTCGCGGAAATAGGCGACGTTCTCCTGCTGGCGGTCGTGGAGCGCGTCGCTCTCATCGAGCATCTTGAAGAGCTCGATGCCGGCGGCGCAGATCATCGGCGGCAGCGAATTGGAGAACAGATACGGCCGGCTGCGCTGGCGCAGCATGTCGATGATCTCCTGCCGGCCGGTGGTGAAGCCGCCCACGGCGCCGCCGAAGCTCTTGCCGAGCGTGCCGGTGTGGATGTCGATGC
>JAEEGI010010063.1_pt1 | contig 20584 bp, 14 predicted proteins | sample 8958751 | NCBI WGS metagenome assembly JAEEGI01 (sample SAMN16246545, study PRJNA631951) | gut metagenome | biome: gut microbiome; feature: rumen; material: KS-attached | host: Bos | place: Iran: Karaj | collected 2018-10 | reverse complement strand
TTCCACTCAACAGTGCATCAGTGCATCAGTGCATCATTTGCGATTTTCATTTTTCGAATGGTGGATGGTTGTGCATCATGCTAATATATATTATATATTAATTTATATATATATTATAATATATATAAATTAAAGTAACAACTCTCATTGAGGATGCACAATTGAATTTTCGAAATGATGCACTGATGCACTGATGCACAATCGTCTTTTTGGTGCGTACTGAAAAATAATGCTCTCAAAAGTACGATTATTGGGGGAAACTATTGCACATGTCAGAAAAATTTTGTACCTTTGCCGATGAAAATAAGATGTAAAAGCTATGCATCTGAGGCGTGCGAAGCCAACGCTCTGAACGGTGTCAAGCGACAAGTACCGACGCTCAAAGGCCACGAGCCGGTGCCAGCCATTGACAAAGCGATCGTCCGTTTATGACGAGGCAAACGCCCGTCCGCGATGAAACGGCGCTCCGTCCGCGATGGAGCAAAAGGAAGAGAGGAGGAAAACGCTATGAAAGAACGACTGATTTAATTTAGGCACGGATTTCACGAATTAACACGTGCTAGCTCGCGCAGTCCGTGACAGAACTATGGTGCTCACGCTCGGAAAATTGCAAATAAATTTGCATTTTCGCTCACTTATTCGTACCTTTGTGCCCAAAATACATTAATGTAAAACCAAAAGTGATATGAGACAATTCAATTATTATGCACCAACGGAAGTGGTGTTCGGCGAACAGTCGGAGGAGCAGGTGGCTGCTCTGGTGAAGAAATATGGCGGCACAAAGGTGTTGCTGCACTATGGCGGACAGAGTGCCGTGCGCTCTGGACTGCTGGACAAGATCTGCGGCCTGCTGAAGGATGGCGGCGTGGAGTTTGTCATGCTCGGCGGCGTGGTGCCCAACCCCCGTCTGTCGCTGGCCCACGAGGGCATCGAGCTGTGCAGGAAGGAAGGTGTGGACTTCATCCTGGCCGTGGGCGGCGGCAGCGTGATCGACTCGGCCAAATGCATCGCCTACGGCGTAGGCTACGAGGGTGACGTATGGGACTTCTACCTGGGCAAGGCTGTGCCAAAGGAGATGCTGCCCGTGGCCTCTGTGCTGACGATTCCTGCCGCTGGCAGCGAGATGAGCGAGGCCAGCGTGATCACCAACGAGGAGGGCGACGTGAAGCTGGGATACAGCAACAACATGGCCCGGCCGAAGTTCGCCATCATGAACCCCCGTCGCACGATGACCCTCCCACCCTATCAGACGGCTGCCGGCGTCACTGACATGATGATGCACACGATGGAACGATACTTCACCAAGGACGACGACATGGACTTGACGACGGACCTCGCCGAGGCAGTCCTGCGCCGTATGAAGACGGCCGTCTTCGAGGTGCTGAAGAACCCTGAGGACTATCGCAACCGTGCTCAGATCATGTGGGGCGGCAGCGTGGCTCACTGGGGGCTGACGGGCTGCGGAGTGGCCGACGACTGGGCCACGCATCAGCTGGAGCACGAGCTGAGTGGCATGTTCGACGTCACCCACGGTGCAGGCCTCGCCGCCATCTGGCCTAGCTGGGCCCGCTACGTGATGCACGAGAACCTGAGCCGCTTCGTGCGCTTTGCCGTCAACGTGATGGATGTGGACAATGACTTCACTGATCCTGAAGCCACGGCCCTGAAGGGCATCGAGGCTATGGAGCGCTTCTACCACGCCATCGGCATGCCTGTCAACATCAAGGAGCTCATAGGACGTGACATCACTGACGAGGAGATACGCGAGATGACTCGTAAGTGCAGCCGCGACTTCACTGCCACCTGCGGAGCGCTGAAGGTGCTGAAGGCTGAGGACATGGAGGCTATCTACAGAATGGCTCGCGGGTGACTGGACATCAAGACAACAAGACTTTTTTAGAAATGAAACAAATGATTGTGCTGCTCATGCTGGCTGCCTGCCAACAGCTGAGCGCTGAAGGATTCAAGACGACAGGCGACGGTAAGACATACTCGCTGCAGCTGCTTTCGACGATGGAAGGCACGGGTGTGGAGATGACGAGCGACGACAGCAAGGTGTGCTATACGCTCAGCAATGACGTCACGATAGCTGAGGGCGACAAGTTCGTCATGGACGACGGCGTCACAGTGCTGTTCGACAACGGCGTGACGCTGACCGTAGAGGGCGAGGCTGACTTCGGGCTGGAGGAAGGCTCAACATTCGACAGTGCCTCCCATAGCGACGAGACGAGCCCTGTGGGCATCAGGATTGGTAACGAAGAGAGTCAGACGACGGTGGAGAACTGCACGTTCCGCTATGTGGGCCTGCGCTGCACGTCGAGCAAGGGTCTGCAGGTGAGCAAGTGCGCCTTCTACGACAACAATACTGCCATTGGCCAGGCAGCCCTCACCCTGGGCGGCAGCACGGCTCCGTTCACCATCAGCGACTGCACCTTTGCCAACAACAAGAAGGCTGCCATAGCCGGCGCTGCCAACTTCTACAACCCGCTGGTGATCAGGCACTGTACGTTCACTGGCAACGGACAGGCCAACGGCAACACGCCACAGCTGAACCTCACCGCTGCCGACTCGGTGGTGGTGGACGGATGCACCATCGAGGGCGACACGCAGCTGACGATGGTGGGCGGCATAGGCATATCGAACTTCAGTGCCGTCGAGGGCACGAAGGTCGTGGTGCGCAACTGCTCGATCAGCGACTGCCGCTACGGCATAGGCACCGTGGGACCTGTCAACATCAGCATCACGGGCAACAACATGCTGAACAACCACTACGAGACGAACCCCATGAACGGAGGCAGCGGCATCAGCCTGTATGACCCCTACCGCAAGACCCAGGCCTATGTCGAGGGCAACTACATCGAAGGCTCGTACTGGGGCGTGACCGTCATAGGATGTGCCTACGTGAACCTGGGCAACATGGACAAGTCGGCCAACTACAACCCTGGCGGCAACGTGTTCAAGGACAACGGCTTCGACGGTCAGCCCTACGACCTCTACAACAACTCGACGATCACCGTCTACGCCCAGAACAACACCTGGAGCGTGAGCGAGCAGACGGAGGAGCAGATAGAGACCGTGATCTATCACCAGCACGACGACGCCTCGCTGGGACAGGTGATCTTCATGCCTGCCGCCACGACTACGGCCATCGACAGCAGCCTGCGCGAGGCCGAGGGCATGACGACGGGCACGGTCTATAACATTCAAGGACAGCGCATGAAGGCCGGCCAGCGTGGCATCTACATCGTCAATGGAAAGAAGATGGTGCGCTAGCACGATGATGGCTGCAGGCGGAAGATGGCTCGCAGGCCTGACGCTGGCGGCCCTGCTCACGGGCTGTCAGACGCTGCGCAGGGGCGACCTGCTGTTTCATGCCTCGCAACAGGGCAACCATATCACGGACGTAACGCCAGGGATGCTCGACCACGTGGCCATCTACCTGGGCGACGGCCTGGTGGTGGAGGCACTGCCCAGGAAGGGCGTGACCATCAGCGAGCTGCCCGTGGTGCTGACACGCGAGGACGGATGCTACTACAGAGGACGCGTGCAGGGAGCCAACCGCCGTCACTCGACGGAACGGGCCCTGCGCTACAGGGGACTGCCCTACGACTCGCTCTACCTCGAAGGCAATGATGCCGTGTACTGCTCGGAGCTCGTGGTGATGAGCATCGTGGACAGCGAGGGCCGAAGGCTGCTGGGACAGGTGCCGATGACCTTTCGCGACTCGACAGGCAGGATAGGCTCTTACTGGCAGCTGCTGTACAGCCGCCACGGCATGAGAGTGCCTGAGGGAGCACCAGGATCGAATCCCTCAGAGCTGGCCCAACGAAAGGGGGTTATAATAAAAAAGTTAAAAAGATAGGTTCGCGTGCAAGGAATACGGAGAAAAATTCGTAACTTTGCGGTCGATAATGAATGTTACACATTTTTAATTATATTATTTCAAATTATGACAATCAACGAAATGAACTTTGCCGGCAAGAAGGCAATCGTGCGCGTTGACTTCAACGTGCCCCTCGACGAGAATGGTAAGATCACTGACGACACCCGCATCCGTGGTGCCCTGCCCACCCTGAAGAAGATTCTGGCTGACGGTGGTGCCGTGATCATCATGAGCCACATGGGCAAGCCCAAGGGAAAGGTGAATCCGAAGATGTCGCTCGGACAGATCCGCGAGGCTGTGGAGCAGGCACTGGGCGTGCCCGTAGCTTTCGCTCCCGACTGCGCCAAGGCTCAGGAGCAGGCTGCCGCCCTGAAGATGGGCGAGGCCCTGCTGCTGGAGAACCTGCGCTACTATCCTGAGGAGGAAGGCAAGCCCGTGGGCATCGACAAGGCCGATCCTGGCTACGACGCTGCCAAGAAGGAGATGAAGGCCCGTCAGAAGGACTTCGCCAAGACCCTCGCCAGCTATGCTGACTGCTACGTGATGGATGCCTTCGGCACTGCTCACCGCAAGCATGCCTCTACGGCTGTCATCGCCGACTACTTCGATGCTGACTCGAAGATGCTGGGTCTGCTCATGGAGAAAGAGGTGCAGGCCGTGGACAACGTGCTGTCGAACATCAAGCGCCCCTTCGTCGCTATCATGGGCGGCTCGAAGGTGTCGTCGAAGATCGGCATCATCGAGAACCTGCTGGGCAAGGTCGACAAGCTCATCCTCTGTGGTGGCATGACCTACACCTTCGCCAAGGCTCACGACGGCGAGATCGGCAACTCGATCGTAGAGCTCGACAAGCTGGACGTCGCCCTGGGCGTAGAGGAGCTGGCCAAGAAGAACGGCGTGGAGCTGGTGCTCGGCTCTGACTGCACAGCCACCAACGGACTCGACTTCGGCACGATGACCGTGAAGGAAGGCGCAGAGATCATCACCTGCCCTGCCGACAAGGTGCCTGCAGGATTCGAGGGCGTCGATGCCGGTCCTGAGAGCCAGAAGGCTTTCGCCGAGGCCATCAACGGTGCCAAGACCATCCTGTGGAACGGTCCTGCCGGCGTGTTCGAGTGCGACAACTTCACTGCTGGTAGCCGTGCCATCGGCGAGGCTATCGCCAAGGCTACTGCCGAGGGAGCCTTCTCGCTCATCGGCGGCGGCGACTCAGTGGCCTGCGTCAACAAGTTCGGCCTGGCCGACCAGGTGAGCTACATCAGCACAGGCGGCGGCGCTCTGCTGGAAGCCATCGAGGGCAAGGTGCTGCCTGGCGTGGCTGCCATCAAAGGCGAATAAAGCGCCATGCGCAAGCATCTGATCTCACTCATTGGACTCCTGGCCATACTCAGCTGTGGCCAGAAGTCCAATTCGTCTTCTGACAGCGATGAGCAGGCTGGCACCAAGCAGGCTCAGGAGCTGGAAGTCACGCCCCTGGAATACTCGTACGACAAGAACAAGGTAGAAGTAGGGCTGGACATCGACTACCCGACGGGCAGCGCCCTCATCGACAAAGCCGTGGCCGAATACATCAGCGAAAAGCTGGGCGGCACCTATGACGGTGACCTCGCCAACGGCGACTCGCTGGTGAACTACTACGGCGACGAGATACTCGCTGAGCTGAAGAAACACCTGAAGGAGGACATCAATAACGGTGTGGAAGATGAATACATCAACGGCTACTACCGCAAGATGGAGATCAAGAAGGAGTACGAGACCGACCTCCTCGTCACCTACTCCTACACGGAAGACATCTACCTCAACGGGGCCCACGGCATGCAGTACTTCTACGGCCAGACCTTCCGCAAGAGCGACGGACGCCGCTTCGACGAGGGGATGATGCGCCAGCTGTACAGCGAAGAGATGTACGAACTGAGGAAAGAGGGACTGCGCGAGTACTTCAACGAGTCGGGCGACAATGCCAACACGGACGAGGAGCTGAAGGAATGTATCATCACTGATGACGACGTGAACTACCTCCCCATGCCCAAGCATACGCCCTACGTCACCAAGAAAGGCATGGTCTTCATCTATCAGCCCTACGAGATCTCATATTATGCCGCTGGCGCTCCCTCGTTCACCATTCCGCTGAAGAAGATGAAACCCTTCCTCACGCAGACAGCCAAAGAGCTGCTGGAAATGTGAGATGAGGAATGAGAAATGAGGAATGAGGAGTGAGAATTAATAATTTAAAGAGAATACTATGGCAATAGTAAAACCATTTCGTGGCATCAGGCCACCTAAAGAACTGGTAGAGAAAGTGGAAAGCCGACCCTACGACGTGCTCGACAGCGAAGAAGCACGCGCAGAGGCAGGCGACAACGAGATGAGCCTCTACCATATCATCAAGCCTGAAATTGACTTCCCTGTAGGCACATCGGAGTACGACCCCAGGGTCTATGAGCGTGCTGCAGAGAATTTCCAGAAGTTCCAGGACAAGGGATGGCTGGTGCAGGACAAACAGGATCATTATTATATCTATGCACAGACGATGGGTCAGAAGACGCAGTACGGCCTCGTGGTGGGCGCATACGTCGACGACTACATCGAGGGACGCATCAAGAAGCACGAGCTGACACGCCGCGACAAGGAGGAAGACCGCATGAAGCATGTACGCGTGAACAATGCGAACATCGAGCCGGTGTTCTTCGCCTATCCTGACAATGCAGTGCTCGACGAACTGCTGAAGCGCTATGCCCAGACAGAGCCCGAGTACGACTTCATCGCCCCCATCGACGGCTTCCGCCATCAGTTCTGGGTGATCAGCGATGAGCACGACATGCAGACCATCACGGAGGAATTCCGCAAGATGCCCTCGCTCTACATCGCCGACGGCCACCATCGTTCGGCTGCCGCAGCACTGGTGGGAGCAGAGAAGCAGAAGCAGAACCCCAACCACACTGGCACTGAGGAGTACAACTACTTCATGGCCGTGTGCTTCCAGGCATCGCAACTGACCATCCTCGACTACAACCGTGTGGTGAAAGACCTCAACGGCCTGTCGTCGGAGGCTTTCCTCGAGGCACTCAGTCAGGACTTCGACGTCGAGGATATGGGCACTGACATCTACAAGCCAGCCCGCCTGCACGAGTTCTCGCTCTACCTGGATGAGCACTGGTATCGCCTGACGGCCCATGAAGGCACCTACGACGCCAGCGACCCCATCGGCGTGCTCGACGTCGACATCAGCAGCCGCCTCATACTCGACAAGATACTGAACATCGGAGACCTGCGCTCATCCAAACGCATCGACTTCGTGGGAGGACTCAGAGGACTGGGCGAGCTCAAGCGTCGCGTGGACAACGGCGAGATGCGTGCCGCACTGGCACTCTACCCCGTCTCGATGCAGCAGATCATCGACATTGCCGACTCAGGCAAGATCATGCCGCCCAAGGCCACATGGTTTGAGCCGAAGCTGCGCTCAGGACTGGTCATACATAAACTGAGCTAAAAGTCAAGTGAACGACCTCTACCTCACCATCAGCACCACAGGCGAAGGCTACTACACGGAGAAACGCAGCAAGTTCCTGGCCTGGGCACACCACGTAGACACCGTCGACGAGGTGAAAAGCCTGCTGGCAGAATATCGCAAGAAGTACTATGACGCGCGACACGTGTGCTATGCCTACATGCTGGGGCCCAATCGCAAGGACTTTCGTGCCAACGACGACGGCGAGCCATCGTCAACGGCAGGAAAGCCCATCCTAGGGCAGATCAACTCGGCCGAGCTGACCAACGTGCTGGTGGTAGTAGTACGCTACTACGGAGGTGTGAACCTGGGCACCAGCGGACTCATCGTGGCCTATCGCGAGGCAGCGGCACTGGCCATAGCCAATGCAGGGAAAGAGGAGCGACAGGTGGAGGACATCGTCACCTACGACTTCCCCTACCCCATGATGAACAGCGTGATGCGCGTGGTGAAAGACATGCAGCCACGCATCGTCAGCCAGACCTTCGACAACACCTGCCGCATGGAGCTCGCCATCCGTCGCAGCGAAGCCGAACAGCTGCGCCAGCGACTGGCAAAGCTGAGCTTTGAAGACAACTAACCAAACAAATAAAACATCATGAAAAAACTAAGATTCTATGTTCTTACACTGGTGGCTGCCATCCTCGTGGGATGCGGCACCACCTCAACAGTACCCATCACGGGCAGAAAGCAGACACTGATGGTGAGCGACGGTGAAGTGCTGTCGCTGGCTTCGCAGCAGTATCAGCAGTTCATGAAGCAGGCAAGGCCGTCGACCAATGCAGCCAACACACAGATGGTGAAGCGCGTGGGTCAGAAGCTGGCTGGCGCCGTGCAGGCTTACCTCCAGGCCAACGGACTGGCCAGTGAGCTGCAGAACTTCTCGTGGGAGTTCAATCTCGTACAAGACAAGCAGGTCAACGCCTGGTGCATGCCTGGCGGCAAGATCGTGGTCTACGAGGGACTGCTGCCCGTCACACAGGATGAGGGCTCGCTGGCCGTCGTGCTAGGCCATGAGATCGCTCATGCCGTGGCAAAGCACTCAGCTGAGCAGATGAGCAATCAGATCAAGCAGCAGTACGGTACCCAGCTCGGCACTGCCGTCCTTGGCGCCCTCGGCATGGGACAGAACACCCAGTCGATAGTACAAGCTATTGCCGCACAGGGCTTTAACTTTGCCAACCTCAAGTATTCGCGCAACCATGAGAATGAGGCCGACCACATCGGACTGATCATCACCGCTATTGCCGGCTACGATCCTCGCGTGGCTCTCCCCTTCTGGCAGCGCATGGCTGCAGCCAGCACCAACCAGACGGCAGAGTTCCTGAGCGATCACCCCTCGGATGCCACTCGCATCAAGAACATTCAGAACTGGATGCCTGAGGCCATGCAGTATTACAAGAAATAAGAGCAACTGGTCTTATTTCGAATCAGCAGGAGTAATCAGTCGCATATACTCCTTGTAACTGATATAGCGGCCGCCCATCGAACGCAGATGGGCGGTTTCTATTTGGCAGTCAATGATGGTGCCACCCAGCTCTTCAAGCGTCTTCGCCAGATAGATGAGTGCCAGCTTCGAGCCGCTGGGCACGAGCGAGAACATACTCTCGCCAAAGAAAGCATTGCCGATGTTCACGCCATAGAGGCCGCCCACCAGCTTCCCTCTCTCATCCCATCCTTCAGGAGTCTTGATGTTCTCCCACACTTCTACACTGGCAGCAAAGCCCTGCCTGTGCAACTCAGTATAAGCCTGGATCATGTCTTCACCCAGCCAGGCGCCATCCTCATCGATGCGCAGACGGCTGCAGTTCCTGATCACATCCTCGAAGGCCATGTTGACACTGAACTGATAGAGGTCCTTGCGCAGCAGCGTACGCATGGAGTGGCTGATGTGTATCTCCTTGGGGAAGATGACGAAGCGCCGCTTAGGACAATACCAGACAGGCTCGTCGTTGTCGCGAAACGAGAACCAGGGAAAGATGCCGTTCTGATAAGCCAGCAGCAGGCGGTCGATGCTGAGGTCGCCACCCACGGCCAGGCACCCGTCTTCATCGGCCAGCGAAGGATCAGGGAACCAAAGTTCGTCGTCCAGCTTGAATACCATAACTAGACAGATTGATTGTTTTCGCTGGCAATGCTGGTCTTGCTGCCTTCGCCAGAGATACTGTTAACCACCATCTTGCCACCTTGCTTCAGGCTGCCGAAGAGAATCTCGCGCATGAGCATGGGCTTCAGCCGCTGGGCGATGACGCGATCCATCTCGCGGGCGCCATATTCACGCGTGAATCCTTCCTTCAGGAGCTCGTCGAAGGCAGCGTCGCTCAGCGTCAGCTTGACATTGCGAGCCGTCAGCTTCTCCTGCAGCTCGCCCAGCTTCTTGCGGAGGATGAGTGTAGCCATCGTGTGGTCCATATCATGGAAGACGACCGTGGCTGAAAGACGGTTGATGAATTCGGGCTTGAACGTCTTCTTCACCTGCCTGAGCATAGCCTCGCCACGCTCCACCCGCTGTCCGAAGCCGATGCTGGCCTGCGAGGCATACTGGGCGCCGGCATTCGAGGTCATGATGATGATGACATTGCGGAAGTCGGCCTTACGGCCCTTGTTGTCTGTCAGGCGGGCATAGTCCATCACCTGCAGCAGAATATTGTAGATGTCCTGATGGGCCTTCTCTATCTCGTCGAGCAGCAACACGCAGTTGGGAGTCTTGCGGATGGCATCCGTCAGCAGGCCGCCGTCCTCATAGCCTATGTATCCTGCAGGCGAGCCGATGAGCTTGGCCACCGTGTGTTTCTCAGTATATTCGCTCATGTCGAAGCGCAGCAGCTCGATGCCCAGCTCGCTGGCCAATACTCGTGCCACCTCGGTCTTTCCCACGCCTGTGGGCCCCACGAAGAGCAGCGACGCCAGCGGCTTGTTGTCCTCCATCAGTCCGGCCTTGGCCATCTGCACGGCTTCCACCACCTGACGGATGGCCTCGTCCTGACCATAGATCTTCGCACGCATGCGCTCGTCGAGCGATGCCAGCTCGGCATGATCGTCGTCAGCCTTCATGGCCAGGGCATCCACCTTGCAGGTCTTGGCCAGGATCTCAGTGATGAGCTCGCGCGTCACCACCTTCACGCTCCCCTCCCCTGTCGCAGCGTCAGCCTTCGTCTCGAGTGCCGCTCCAGCTTCGTCGATCAGGTCGATGGCCTTGTCGGGCAGGAATCGGTCGCCCACATACTTCGCGCTTGCCGTGACAGCCGTCTCGAGGGCACTGTCCTCATAGACCACGCCATGAAACTGCTCATACTTAGGACGCAGCTGGCGGAGGATGTTGATAGTCTCCTCCTCGCTCGGCTCCAGGATATCAATCTGCTGAAAGCGTCGCACCAGCCCCTTCGAGCGCGAGAAATACTTGTTGTACTCCTCATAGGTGGTCGAGCCGATGAAGCGCAGCTGGCCGCTCTCCAGGTAGGGCTTCAGCATGTTCGAGGCATCCATCGAGCTCTCGCCCACGGCTCCTGCTCCCACCAGATTATGGATCTCGTCGATATAGACGATGTTGTTGGTGCCCTCGCGTGTCACGCCGTCCATCACCTGCTTGATGCGCTTCTCGAAGTCGCCCCTGAACTGCGTGCCGGCCAGCATCGTGCCCAGGTCCAACTGATACACCTTGCTGCCCTTCAGGCGCTCAGGCACGTTGCCTGCCACGATGAGGGCCGTCAGTCCATAGACCAGTGCCGTCTTGCCCACTCCGGGCTCTCCTATGTGCAGGGGATTATTCTTGTCGCAGCGGCACAGCACCTGGATGGTGCGCTCCAGCTCGGCCTCACGTCCGATGAGCGGGTTCTTCTGTGCCACCACATCATTGAGGCAGGTCACCAGCGTGCGCCAGTGCTCTTTCTTCGTGTCGACGCCATAATCGCTCTCGTCAGTCAGGAAATCATCATCGTCATCCGGCATGCTCTCATCGTCAGTGTTCTCATACCAGCTGATCAAGTCGCCGAGGAAGTCTTCTGGCGTAGAGATCTCGTCAACGGCCTTGTTCAGCAGATAGCTCGCCTGCGATTCCTTGAGGTTCATGAGGGCACTCGTCAGATGCACGATGTCCAGCGCCTTGGCACTGCTGTGCTGCACCTGGCTGATGGCCTCCGACATGAGCTCTTTCATCTGCTCCGAGAGGTCGGGCACGTAGTCAAGTTCGGCAGGCACGCTCTCCATTTCCTGGAGGAAAGGCAGCAGCGCGTCGCCTATGTCATCAGCAAGGGGATAGAGCAGCTCGTTGAACGATTCTTCCTGCGTAAGGAAATAGAGCAGATGCTCAGGAGTGACGAACTCATGGCGATGATCAGTACAATATTTTGTTGCCTGGTTGATCACCTTGGCAGCACGATCGGTAAAGTCGGGATGTGGCATGATTCAGCTCGTAGATTTTTTATTCAGGTTCATAAGTCAGACGCAACGGATGACCCTCTTCACGGGCCATCGACGTAGCCTTGTGCACCTTCGACACAGCCGTGTCGTAGGTATAGATGCCCACGACGGCCTTGTCCGAGTGGTGCACCTGCAGCATCAGCCGCTCGGCCTCCGGCTGACTCTTGAAGAAAACCTGCACCAGTATCTTAACGACAAACTCCATCGGCGTGAAGTCGTCGTTGTAGATGGTGACTTTATAGCGTCGCGGCTCCTGCAGCCTGTGGTGCGACCGCTCGCGTATTTGTGACTGTTCTTGTGGCATAGCGCATGCAAAGGTAATAAAAAGGACTAAAAGGGAAAAAGGGAAAAAGGTTAAAAAGTTATAAGCGGAAATAAATTCTCTCAACACTCAACTTTCAACTCTCAACTTTTTCGTATCTTTGCACCATATAACAATTGATTCAACTATGAGAAAAAGCATTCTAATACTCAGCACGTGCCTGGCCATGACCGCAACGGCACAGAAAAGCGGGGGCATCAGTCAGAAAATGCTCCAGGAGATTCAGAAGGAACAGCAGCTCACGGCCACCGACCGTGCACTGGTCAACGCCATCGCCGCCAACGCCATCGACAACCTGGCGAAAAACCACGCCAACGACGCTGCCATCGACACCCACTTCAGTATCGAGACACGCAAGCAGACCATCACCGACCAGCAGTCAAGCGGACGCTGCTGGATGTTCAGCGGCATGAACGTGCTGCGTGGCGACTTCAACCTGCGCACCGACTCGCTCGTGGTCAACTTCTCACAGGCCTACCTCTTCTTCTGGGATCAGCTCGAGAAGGCCAACCTCATGCTGCAGGGAGTGGTCGATACAGGGGCGAAGCCCATCGATGACGTACGCGTGCAGTTCTTCTTCCACTCGCCCATCGGCGATGGAGGCACATTCTGCGGCGTGGCCGACCTGGCCGACAAGTATGGACTGGTGCCCAGCGAGGTGATGCCCGAGTCGTTCTCTACCGACAACACAGCCAAGGCACGCCAGCTGCTGGCCTCGAAGCTGCGCGAATACGGACTGCAGCTGCGCGAGATGGTGGAGAAAGGCAAGAAGCCCGCTGCCATCGAGAAGGCCAAGACACGCATGCTCTGCCAGGTCTACCACATGCTGCAGTACACCATCGGCAACCCGCCTGAGAAGTTCACCTATGCCTTCAAGAATGCTAAGGGTCAGACCGTAGGCGAGCCCAAGGAATACACCCCCATGACCTTCTATCAGGAGGTGATGGGCGGCAAGAGCATCAACGGCACCTTCATCATGGTGATGAACGATCCACGCCGCGACTACTACAAGACCTACGAGGTGGAGTACGACCGCCACACCTACGACGGTCACAACTGGAAATACGTCAACCTGCCCATGGACGACATCGAGCAGATGGCCATCAACGCCCTGCGCGCCGGCCACAAGCTCTACAGCTCCTACGACGTAGGCAAGATGCTCGACCGCAAGCGTGGCTATGCCGACACTGAGAACTTCGACTACGGGTCGCTCTTCGGCACCACGTTCCCCATGAACAAGGCCGAGCGCATCTCCACCTTCGACAGTGGCTCGACACACGCCATGACCCTCACAGCCGTCGACCTCGACAAAAAGGGCAAGGCCACAAAGTGGAAGGTCGAGAACTCATGGGGTGCCGACTGGGGACAGCAGAAGGGTTGCCTCATCATGACCGACCGCTGGTTCCGCGAGTATATGTTCCGTCTCGTCGTTCCCAATGAGTTCGTGCCCGAGAAGGTGATGCAGGCCTACCAGACGCCCCCTGTCATGGTGATGCCCGAGGATCCCCTCTTCCTCCCCGACGAGTAATCTCTTCGCGTAGTCAATGAAAAAGAGACTGACGATAAGCATGCTCCTTCTCTGCGCCTGCACCCTCCAGGCGCAGGAAGGGCTGTATCCACTCGGCGGCTGGTACATGCATCCTGGGCTCAACACCACCCTCTCAGCCTCAGTCATCGTCAGCCCAGGATCAGGGTCGGGCTTCTCCAACAGTCTCTCCATAGCCTATGCCGACTCCATCATGTCGCGCCTCACCTATGCCGTAGGCGGCTATGTCCGCCACATGAGCTGGCAGGGGCGCTCTTTCAGCGATGCCGGCCTCACTGCCATGCTCTACTACCGTTTCGACGAGAACTGGGAGGCAACGCTCTTTGCGCAGAAGAGCATCGTTGAGCCACGTACGCCCATGATGCCCTTCTGGATGCGTGAGGAGGTTGCCGACAAGATTGGTGCCGAGGTGCGCTATCATTTCAGTCCCTCCTTCTCGCTCGGCGTGAGCATGTGGAAGGTAGCCTATCCGCAGCAGCCTTTCCCCCTGATGAGCGGCCATCATCCTCCCGCAGCCTATGGCGGCAGATAATTCCGCAACATCTATATCTCACGACAGATCAAACTCTTTCCATAATTTCCATTAAGTATTACTGCTTGTTCAGGATGAGGTTTACCACACCCTGAATATCTGCAGTTGTGATGTTAGGTTCGCCTGTACCATCGAGGTCACCATCGACATTGGCATTCTGCTTGTTGAAGTCAGACGGTGTGTTGCCAGTGAGGTAGCCGATAATGGCCGTGACATCGGCAATGGTGACAGCACCGTCGCCGTTGGCGTCGCCTGCCAGGTCGTGCTGGGCTACGAGCCATACGGTGACTGCATCCTGCACCACCGACGTTGGTATCTGCAGCACGGCGGTGTTGGCGGGCATATCGATGCCGCTGTCCCCCACCCTGCTGAACTTGTTGCCATCGAGGGTGAAGTTGGTGTTGTCGCCATAGGTCGGCTCCAAATGCAACGGCTCCGTCAGGGCCACCAACATATTGTGCTCGAAGGTGGGTGCCGAGACGACATCATCATCAGACTTGTGAGTGACTACAAACTTGACGGTCTCACCTGGCGTGCCGAAGAACAGGATACCTGTGTTGGCTGGTACGACTGTGTATTCCTCGTAGGGAATATCATTATAGGTCTTCACGGTCTTGGTCAGCTGATCTATGATCAGGAGGCTTTCATCGCCTTCGTAGTCGGGCGCGATATAAGCTGTGACGCCCTCGGGAACGAGAGTCTTGCAGGCTGCGCTGAAGGTGCCGACGCCCGATGCAGGAACGGTCACCTCGATGCCCTTGTAGCGGAAGTAACCTCCGATGGCCTTTGCACGTTCGCTGCCGGTATAGTCCGGGTCGTAGGTAGTGCCGTCCTCGCCGACGATACTGATGCAGCCGTAGAACATATAACCCTTATACCCATTGTTGTCTTCAGTGTCGGAGTAATGGCCTACCCATCTGTCGCACGTGTAGATGGCCTCCAAGTCCTCGCAATAATAGAACATACGATATACACGAGCGTAATCCTTCTGACCGTCGCCCGTGAAGGTGCTCATATCCAACTCTTTCAGACTGGCACAGAGGCCGAACATATAGGTCATGTCCGTGCACGACTTATTGCTGAAGTGAGAGAGGTCGATGCTCTGCAGCCTCGTGCATCCGGCAAACATATACGACATGTCTTCTACATTCTCAGTATTCCAGTTGTCGCCGAAGGTGATACTCTGCAGATTAGAGCAACAGTAGAACATTTTGGCCATACTCTCGACCTCAGCCGTGTTGAACTTCGACAGATCGACGCTCACCAGCGACATGCAGTTTTCAAACATGCTCTCCAACCCGTAGATCCAGGTGAGCGTGCACGGCTCGGCGAAGTCGAGGTTGACGCTCTCCAGCCTCGTGCAGCCCTTGAACATACCGTTCACCGAGCACACATGGCTCATATCGAGACTGCTCAGGTCGAGGGTGGTCAACTTGGAACAGCCTTCGAACATATTGCTCATCCACTCCACCTCGCTGGTATTGAGGGATTCCAAACCGACGATTTGCGTCAGGTTGGCACCGCCCTTGAACCAATTGGACAGATTGGACGGTCTTTGCTTTTGGGCGAAGCTCTGCTCGATGACTACACGCGTGGCGCTGACAGCCTCAGCATTGGTTATCATGTTGTCGCCCACTTGGTCTTGCTTCAGCACGCTGGTGATGGTGAGCGGCTCGGTAGCACCTTCGGGTGTGTACTGTCCGCCTGCAGCATAAAGCTCGCTGCCATAGGTGAGGTATAAGGTCTGGTTCTCTTCACAGTAGATGGCGTAAGGCATGGCGACCACGTGCATCAGTCCGCCCGCTTCATAATGAGCCCGTGTGGCGTCGACAGCAGGAAGGGTTCCCAGACGGCTACCGTCCTGGCCGACGAGGCTGGTGCAACCGGCAAACATATCCGTGCTCTCGGTGACGGCAGCTGTCGTCCAAGAGTCGTCGATGTAAATACTTTCAAGATTGGTACAATTCTGGAACATACCACTCATGTTCGTGACGTTGTTCGGGTTGAACGAACTGAGGTCAAGTTCACGCAGGCTGCTGCAGCCGGCAAAGAGGCTGCTGAAGTTAGTAGCCTTTGACACCCAGAATCCCTTGCTCAGGTCGAGGCTCGTCAAAGAGGAACAGCCGCTGAACACTCCCGTCAGATCGACACTGCCAGCCGTGGCCGGTTGGAGGCCATCAGTGCTGAATGTGGTGAGGCTGCTGCAGTCCTTGAACAAATTGGTCATCTGCACATAGTCGGTGGAGTTGTTGTTCCATACCGCACGCCAGGCCTTCTCGCACAGGCTTTTCATCTTCATATTGACGCTCTCGAGGCTCGTGCAGCCCTCAAACAGCCCCGTCATGTTCATCACGTTATAACCATTGCCTCGTACCGTGCTCAGATCCACGCTCTTCAGCGAGGCACAGCCAGCAAACATACCGTCCATCTGCTGGACGAAGCTGAAATAGATGGAACTGAGGTCGATGCTCTCCAAGGCAGCGCAACCGCTGAACATCTCTTTCAGGTACCAAGGCACACCTCCTGTCAGGGTGGATATATTAACGCTGCGAAGCGAACGGCAGTTCTTGAACATATAATTATAGTTGCGCAGCTCGTCGCTGATAACGAGGAACGAGAGGTCGAGGCTCTCCAACGACTCGCAGTCGCGGAACATAGCTGTCACGCTGGTCACCTCGCCAGTGGTGAAGCCCGCATACTGCCCATCTACATACAGAGGATTGCAGAAGGGCTCGATGGTCTGCAGCTTCTTGCAGCCGTCGAACATCGATTCCATATTTGTAACTGTGGACATATTGAAGCCCGACAGGTCGACGCTCTCCAACTGCTCCATCCCCTGAAACAGCCCACTCATAGAGCTGATATTCCCAGTTGTGAAGCCCGAAAGATTAATGGTCCTGACATTCTTACAGCCATTGAACATGCCGGAGATGCCGGTCACATTGGTCTGACCGAGGTAGCTCAGGTCGATGCTCTCGAGCGACTCGCAGCCCTTGAACATACTTCCGATGCTGGTGAGCGACGTGCCTCGGAACGAACTGAGATCGATGCTCTGGAGCGCTTTGCAGTTGTAGAACATACCGCCGAGGGACGTTACTTTCTCGGTGTTCCAACCGCTCAGGTCGACGCTCTGCAGCGATGAACATTCCTGGAACATATAGCCCATCTGCGTGACATTGGCAGTGTTGAATGTATGAAGGTCGAGCGATGTCAGCGCCGAACAGCCCTCAAACATATTTTGCAGGCTGGTGACCTGTCCGATGCCGAAGCCGTTCATATTCAGCGTCTGCAAAGCCTTGCAACCATCAAACATATCTCCCAGGCTCTGCACTTTCTCGTTGGAGAAGCCGTGCAGGTCGAGACTCTTCAGCAAAGAGCAGCCATAGAACATATAATCCATGACCGTGACTTCCGGCGTAGTGAAGCTGCTGAGGTCGAGTGTCTCCAAGGCGGTACAGTTGTAGAACATATATCGCATATCCGTGACCTTGGCAGTGTTGAAATGACTGAGGTCGAGGCTGTTGAGTAGCTTGCAGTTGTCGAACATCGAATACATACTCGTAGCCTCCGAAGTGTTGAGGTATTCCATGCCTGTGATGTCGGTCAGCGCTGTGCAACTGTTGAACCAACGGAATACGCTGGCTGGTACGACATCGGCGAACGATGCCTCAAAGGCCACGTGCTGTATAGCGTTGCGGATGGCTGTGGTTGAGGTCCAGATGGGTTGGCTCGAGCCTGTGGCAGTAATCTTCTCTTCTGTCCATAAGTTGGTGATATTCACGGCCGTTGTGCTACCATCTGGCGTGAAGCGGCGACCGGTCACAAGGCGCTTGGTGGACTTCAGGAAATATAAGGTGGCGTTGTCGGCACACCAGAGGGCATAAACCGTCGGAGCAATGGGCGTCGAGGTGCCTTCCGTCAGGTAGCCGCCTTCGTAGGGATGAGCGTTGGTCTTATCTACGACGCTGGCGTTGAAGTTAGGCAGACTTGTGCAGTTGTAGAACATATTGCCGCTGCTACCCACTGCGCTCGTTGTCCAGCCGTCGCCCACAGAAATGCTTTGCAACTGTGAACAGTTGTAGAACATACTGCTCATATTCGTCGTCTTCACAGTGACAAACGAGCTGAGGTCAAGCGACTGTAGTGCCGTACAACCGTAGAACACATTGCGCATATCCGTCACATTCTCTGTGTTCAGGTTGCCAAGACCGTTAATAGTGGTCAGCGGCGAACAGCCATTGAATGTGCCATTCAAGGAAGTGGGCACAAGCTGAGCGTATGACGATTCGAAGACGGCCGTCGTGGCATTCTGCTTCACGGTGTTATCCCAACTGGGGTTGCTGGTGGCGTTGCCTGAGTTGTTCGATTTCAGAGAATAGATGGCGTGACCAATAGTTTCACCCTCAGGTGTGAACACACCGCCTTGCAGCAGATATTGGGTAGTATATGTAAAGTAGATCGTCTGATTGTCAGCACAATAAAGAGCATAGTTTGTTGGCGTGGCGTTAGGCGTCTGAGTGCCTTTGCGCAGCAGACCGCCCACGCCGTAGTGAGCCCGTGCAGCGGTGACGGCCGATCCGTCGCCTATCGTGCTGCCGTCCTCACCGACGAGTGCCGTGCAACCAGCAAACACGTTGGCATCGGTACGCTTAGCCAACGGCCAACGGTCGCTCACGTAAATGCTCTGCAACTGCGAGCAGCCGTTGAACATATTCGACAGGCTGGGATTGCGGGAGCCGATGTTGAAGCTCGACAGCTGCAACGTTGTCAGGCCCGTGCAGCCCGCGAACATATAATCCAGATAACTGATGTTCTCCATCGTGAAGCTGCTCACATCAATGGCCGACAGGCTGCTACAATTCTGGAACATATAGCGCATATCGCCGACCTTGGCCGTATTCCAGCCCGTCACATTAATACTGGTCAGCGCCGAGCAGCCCGAGAACATATACTGGAATGTCGTCACATTGTCGGTATTGAAGCTCGTTACGTCAATGCTCTGTAGGCTGCTGCAGTTCTGGAACATATAATCCGTGCGTGTCACATTCGACATATTCAGGTTGCCGATGCCCGTGAGATCGGTGAGGTTCACGCAGTCGCGGAACCAGGCACAGAGGCTGGCAGGAGTGACATCGGCAAACGAGGGTTCGAAGATGACGTGCTGCAAGGAGGCTTTGACGGTGCTGTACCACTGCGGATTGCTACTGCCCGTAGCCATCACCTGCGTGCCATTCCACACCGTGGTCATCCTCATGGGCGTCGTACTGCCAGCGGGCGTGAAACTGCGACCGCTGACAAGCTGCTTGGTGGATTGCAGGAAGTAAAGCGTCTGATTATCAGCACACCAGATGGCATAGGGCATCGGCTCGTCGTAGTCAGGAGCCTGCGTGCCGGTCTTCATATATCCGCCTGCCTCATCGGTGGCTCGCGTCTTATCTACACTAGTCGAGAGATACGTCGTGCCGTCCTCACCTACGATGCTGAAGCAGTCCTTAAACATATTGCCGGAGTTGGTGACAGCACCCGTTGTCCACGTCTGACTGACATAGGCATCAACGAGGTTGTTGCAGCCGTTGAACATATAACTCATGTTCGTCACCTTGGCCGTATTCCAGCTCGAAAAGTCGAGGCGCGTCAGTGCCTTGCAGTTCTGGAACATATAACCCATATTGGTGACGGCGTTGGTGTTGAAACTGCTGAGATCAACGGAAGCCAGCAGCGTACAGCCATTGAACATATAGTTCATGCTGGTCACCTTCTCGGTGTTGAAGCCGCTGAGGTCGAGACTCGTGAGTGCAGCACAGTTCTGGAACATATAGCTCATGTTGGTGGCTGCTGGCGTGGCAAAGTCCGTCAACGTAAGGTTTACGAGCTTCGAACAGCCATTGAACATATAACTGAAGTTCGTCAGCTTCGTATTCACCCAGCCCGTGAGATTGAGGGTCGTCAACTCCGTGCAACCGCTGAACATATTGTTCACGTCGGTGACGTTAGCCGTGCTGAAATCCGTCAAGTCGAGACTGGTCAGCGCCTGACAGTTGTAGAACATATAGTTCATGTTCGTGGCAGCCGACGTCTGGAAGCCCGTCAACGTCAGCGAACTCAGCTTCTTGCAATCATAGAACATCTGGCTCAAGTTCGTCAGCTTCGTGTTCACCCAACCGCTCAGGTTCAAAGTTTCAAGGTTCGTGCAGCCTCGGAACATTTGGCTCGTACTGGTCAGCGAGGCCGTGTCCCAACTGCTCAGGTTGAGGCTCTGCAAGGCGGTACAGTTGTAGAACATCTGGTACGTACTGGTCAGTGCAGCTGTGCTAAAGCTACTCAGGTCGGGGGACTCCAGTGCCGTGCAGCCGTAGAACATATATTGCATCTCG
>JAEEGI010010062.1_pt1 | contig 20585 bp, 14 predicted proteins | sample 8958751 | NCBI WGS metagenome assembly JAEEGI01 (sample SAMN16246545, study PRJNA631951) | gut metagenome | biome: gut microbiome; feature: rumen; material: KS-attached | host: Bos | place: Iran: Karaj | collected 2018-10 | reverse complement strand
TTTACTAACACGAGAGCAAAATTACTCCACTGATCTTTATACTCAACAGCACCACTTACTTCTGGTGCTTTTCCAGATTTGAATGAATACAAAACGAATGTATTATAAAGTCCTTCTGTTCCATAAGAGTCAAAAGAGAAGATATAATAATCATCGGTAATATTAACCATTGACGACTGCAATCCGTATGATGTATTTACATAAATTGAAGAGCCATTAGATGTTAACATCCATACATAATTACCCGATTCATCCATACTCAAAACCTGTGGCTGCACTACAACAGAACCCGTTGAGGCATCATAAGAAACCTTCAATTCAAACTGTTTCTCACGATTATACATATAAAGCTGACCGTCACTCTCAGCGAACTTAACTGGCATAACATATTCTTCACCTTCAGCATCGTCAAACATAAAATACCATGTTCCGTTCAAGAACGTAGAAAGAGGAACTCTTGTATCAATAGGTTTGATATTCAAATTTACATCCTTTGCTATAAAAATGTTATTCTTTGAATCATATTCAAATTCACTTATCTGCGCAGAACCAATAGTTACAGGAGTTGCCAAACGTATTCCTGTTTCAGTTGCAAAGTATAGAGACTTAAAACCCTCTATTCTAAAATAACCATCTGCAAGTCCTCCAACACCCAGAGTTTTATTTTCATAAAGGACCTGAAACAACTTCATTTTGCGGCAAGAATCCCTCACGGCAATCATCTTAGTCAAAGCACTCTTGATGTCGTAGTTCTTGTCAACAGCATACATGTGAAGAGTAACTCCACGCTTTTTGCCCTTAAGAACAAATTCCTTGTCTGAAGCACTTACAACAATAAACTCGTAATCACCTTCGAGTCCGTCAACATCCGAGCTAGATGGTTCAGACCAATAATGCAAAATATCATTATAAGTTGAGAACGACAATATAGGTCCTTGAGTCTTGAGCAACTCATAATTAGATGTCAGAGTAGTACCAGCCTTTACCCCAGTAGAATAATCCGACACAATAGAGACAGTACCATCTTTCTTGAAATTAAGAAAAATATTAGCACCACCATACTCTTTGTTTTCGCCTGAATACATTTCGAGTTTCCAGCCGTTCTCTGCTGAGACAAGAAGTTCCCTGTACTCGTTCAGAGCATTTTCCATACGGTTTGCAGAAGAGTCGTCGAAAACTCTGTCGTCGCTCGAACATGATGTCTGTGCGAGGGCGAGCACCGCAACCATTAAAAACAAATATATTTTTTTCATAAAACCTGTGCTTAATTAAGGGTTGTCAAATCCATTGTTGAAAGTTCCTTGCTACGACGCTGTACAGCATCGCGGAGTTTGTCAAGGTCGAAGCCCCAGCTGTTTTGGCAGTATGCCTTTACGATAGCAAGCTTTTCTTCGAGAATATCGCCACCGTTGTGAGTTGTACCATCCTTATCTGTAGAATTACCATCTGCTACAGCAGCATCCCACCACTCCTGATCGTGGGTAACGTAGTTTGCAATAAGTTCAACAAAGTCGTCATATTCCATATTGCGTGAGTATTGCGAGATAAAGCCAAGTTGATGAGCCTCAGTCTCAGTGTGCAAATACCAGTCGCCACCAATGTAAAGTCCCTCACAAATCTTTGGAAAGTTAGTATCGTATGGCTTCTTCTGGTGCAGGATATGACCGAACTCGTGGTGCATGGTCTTGAAGTAATAATGGTTCAAACGTTCCATATAATCCTCCTGAGAGAGAAAATAATCCATATTGTTTACCATGTACAGAGTGATAACAAGACCACCCTCGGCAGTACCCAAAACCATTGTACCATCAGTATTATAGGCTGGAGAACCAACAAAATGAATAGTTCTTGGAACAAGCTGGCGAGTAAAGTCTACACCTGCAACCTCATCGTATGCGCCAAACCATACATGCTTGATGATTTTTGCAAGTTTAACGCTCTGGCTGTACTCAGCCGGTGCAAGGTCGTAATCGTAGTCGCTGATGTTATCGTTCAACTTGTAAACCAACTCTACATTATACGGGTCAGTAAAGTTCTTCTGAATCCATTTGTCGAAGTCGTTCTGCTCTGTTCTTGCTGTATCAAAGATACTTCTGTTGTCGAGCGAATCGTCGCTACATGAGACCGATGCGAGGCTCATGCAACCTATCATTGTATATAATAAAAATCTTTTCATGCTAAAATCTTATTATTTGTTACGCGGATTAGCCTTAAGACCTGCAGTCATTACATTGTAAGGAATCTGAATTGCACGTCGTGGATCATCCTTCATCAAAGAGTCAACCACCTGAATGGTATTGTTCTCAACAATACGGTGTCTAACCTCAATTCCGTATCGCTTGATGTCACCCCAACGCAAACCCTCGTCGAGGGTAAGAATACGGCGAGCGTAAAGGATGAACTGAATAAGGTTGTCAGCACCCTTAGGCAAAGCGAAAGTTGGATTAAGTTCCTTCTTGATTGTCGGCTTCTCTGCAGTATAATATTCTATATTATCATAGAAATTATTGATAACATCCTCGCTAAGAACGACCTTACTTTTTGTATAGTTGTTCTCGAATACCTGCATATCGGCAATAGACTTTGCAAAATCGCCCTTCAAAGCATACGCCTCGGCACGATCGAGCAAAACGCCATCGGTATTGAAGGCATTGACAAGAGTATGCACATAACCAACACCTGCCGCAACATCAGTATACTCAAAGTACTGACCAACCTTGCGCATAATGCACTTAGGACTATCTGAATAGTTTGCTGCCTGATGATAAAGCACTGACGAAGAGCCCCATACTCCGGTAGACTGGCATGTCTCTGTTTTTGCTATAGTCTCATTGTGAGTGTACTTTTCGTTGGTTGAAGTAGGATAACAGTATCTACCCCATGTTGAATAAGTATCATAGATCAACAGATTTGCCTTATCATCTGCATCAAAATACGCGTTTGGCTGAATCATCTTATTTCTTTCAAGTTTTCCATAAGACTGCCAGTCGCGAAGCACAGATGTCGGATTAGAACCGAGAACCTGATTTGCACACTCAATAGCTCTGTCGTACTTACCATAATACAGGAAGAAACGTGTAGCAAAAGCGTATGCTGCACTTCTGTTAAAGTGATACTTTGGCACAGAATAAGCATCGTCGCTGATAAGAGGAAGACCCGCCTCGATATCCTCTGCAATATTCTCATAAACAGAGCCTAATGTTCCACGCTCATAAGTTGGAGATACAGTCTTTTCAGAAGCCTTCATATAAGGAATACCAAGTTCCTTGTCCTTGCCAGCCTCGGTCCAAGTGTTACAGAAAATATAGCTTAGGACAAAATGACTATATGCACGGCAAATAAGAGCCTCGCCACGCTGCGGATTCAAATCTTCAGGGTTGCCCAACTTGTCGATTGATTCGAGAGCAAGGTTTGCGGCTGCAATGGCAGAATAGCAGGCATCCCATAAATTCTGTTCACTGTCATTATCCTCTTCCTTTGTATCCTTCCATTCCCATGCATCCTGAAGGAAACGGTGATAAGGAGAATACTTTGAACCGTTATCGTCGATATTGTCGCTGGCAAACTCGGCAATCATCTGGAAATTATTCTTAGGATATGCCGTTACCAACAATTTTGAAATCTTATCCTTTGAGTCGACCTCGGTACGGTTATCTGGAGTTTCGTCGAGATAGCTATCACATGAACCAAACATCAGTGCCGAAACTACGACTCCCATTAAATAGTATGTTTTTTTCATCTTAATTCTCTTTTAAATTATTACAAACCTACACGAACTGTAAATGTGAACTGCTTTGGCACAGGTGCAGCAACACCACCTGAGTTAAAGAACTCTGGGTCCTGACCCTTCAGCTTAGAATCGCTGTAGATTAGGAACAGGTTGGTAGCCTGCAACTTGAGTGAAAGATTGTTAATCTTTATGCTCTCGAGCCAAGACTTAGGGAAATCGTAAGAGAGTGAAACCTCCTTCATTCTTACGAAATCGCCCTTTGCTACTCTCTGGTCGCAATAGTTGTATGAATTATAAGCATACTTGTAATCGTTATTAGCGTTGTACTGACGTGCACTCAACAGTACAGGAACATTTGTTATGTTCTCATCGCCCGGCAATGTCCAGCGATCCATAAAATCCTTAGTCATTGAGGTAAGGTCGAGGTCACGATATTTAGCCTTGAACACAGGGTCGAGACGGATAACGTTTCCGCCAGAGTAAGTAATATAAACATTCAGTCTCAGATTCTTGTAAGTGAATGTATTACCGATACTACCTGTAAATGTAGGGTCTGTAGGACCTTCGTACTTCAAGAATTCTGTTTCCTCACGTTCCTGGAAGTAGATTCCATCAATAGTTGTCTCTGTACGGTCAACATCTGTGTAGAATGAAGGAAGACCATCTTCTGTAAGACCTGCAAATGGAATAGAGAACAAACCGCGAACAGGATAGCCCTCTACAGCGAAACCAGAACCTGTAATAAGGTCGATGATACGAGAATTTGACTTTAGGCTTGTCACCTCATTTTTAGCAAGTGAGTAAATCAAATCTGTGTTCCAAGAGAAGTTCTTAGTCTTGATGTTCTTTGAAGAAATAGTGAACTCAACACCATGAGACTTCATAGAAGCCACGTTTGCCTTCTTCTGGGTAAGACCGCCAACACCCATAGTGTTGATAATACCGATAAGGTCGAAGTTGTTACGCTTGTACCAGTCTACAGCGATATTCAGACGGTTGTCGATGAAACCGAACTCACCGCCGATATTGAACTCGTGCTTCTTCTCGTAAGTAAGCTCGCTGTTCTCCAAATCGTCGATATACAAACAGTTCTCCTGAATGTTTGTGAAAGGACGGAATGGAGTCTTGCTCTTTACAACAACCATTGAGTTTGTTACATCCTGCGGACCACGGTCGGCAGTAAGAGAGTAAGAAGCCTTGATTGTTGCATGGCTGAATGCAGGCTTCAGAGCCTCGAAGAACTTCTCCTCGTGTGCGTTCCATGCACCAGACACGTTCCAAGTAGGCAACCAGCGTGCGCTACGGCTCTTACCAAGTTTGTTTGTACCCTCATAGCGGACAGTTCCGTTAAGAGTGTACTTACCAGCGTAGTTGTAAGTAAGGTTTGCGAAGAATGCAGCACTACGCATACGAGTACGCTTCAAAGAATAGTATGGGTCAGTACCACGCTCGATACCCTGTTTGAAAAGTTCGTACATATAGTAAGGAGTCTCGCCCATAGAATACTGCATACCAACACCGTTAAAGTGGCTCTTTGAACGGTCGATGGCACTTGTCTCCATACCACCGAAGAGGTTGGTAAAGTGCTTCTCGCTCCAAACATGATTCCAGTTTGCAGTTGCACGGAAGTCTGTGCCAAGAGTCTTGTAATCGTCTCTCATATAGAAACCGCCGACAGGCAAAACTGAGATTGGCAACGCATAAGGATCATCAGGATTCTTGTACAGATAGTTATTTTCTTCACGAACCTGCGAATCCCACATTGCGCGATATGCCAAAGCTTGATTACTCTCGTCGGTAATATAATGCTCCTGTGAAGAAGTAGAATACTTAACCGCACCAACAACACCAAGCTCGAGCTCGCTGATTGGCTTCCACTTCAACTCACCCTGCCACTTCATATCGGCAACGTTGAGTTCGATATAGTTTTCCTCAAGCTCCTTGAGTATATTGAAATCTGCATAGTTACGAGTATAAGTCTCGGTTGGAGACATAGCTCTTGATGTATTCAGCGCGTAAGAATAAGGGTTGATATCGAAATCACGCTTAACCTCACCACTTACCGCATCAATGTTCTGACCGAGTGTACCCGGTGCATTCTGCTTACGGTATGATGCATTGCCAAGAAGGTTGAGAGTAAGATTCTTGGTAATGTTGTAAGAAGAGTTGATATTAGCAGTATAACGGTTAACCTTGCTCTGCTTGTACCATCCCGGATCGGTCATTACAGAAAGAGAGGCATAGAGCGAAGAACGGTCTGTACCAGTTGAGATGCTGATAGAGTGGTTCTGCATGATGCTGTTTGTAAACAACTCGTCGAACCAGTCGGTATTACGATACTCAGCCTCGCGGAGATATGCAGCGCGAGCCTCTGGAGTATTCTCAAGACCGAAAGTACCAGTAGTTGGGTCGTAAGTATTGATGAGCTTATACATTCTACCGTACACACCGCTACCTTCAGCGTGGTAAACATCGTTGAAGTTAAGCCAGCCCTTCTCTTCCATCTCCTTGTATATAGCCATCTGCTCCTGTGAGTTCATGATGTTGAAGTTGCGGTAGCTTGGCTTCAGACGCATAGTGAACTCGCCAGTATAGTTAACATGGCTCTGTCCTGCCTTACCCTTCTTTGTAGTGATTACAATCACACCAGCCATGGCGCGAGCACCATAGATAGATGTAGCGGAACCATCCTTCAAAATCTGCATGCTCTCGATATCGTCTGAGTTCAGACCAGAGATTGCAGAGCTGACAAGAGTCTCGGCATCACCTGATGACAAGGCATCGGCGCTAACCTCAACGGCATCTTCCATAACCACGCCATCAACAACCCAAAGAGGGCGGCTGTTACCGTAGATAGAAGTAGCACCACGAACGCGAATCTTTGGAGCAGTACCGAATGTACCAGATACGTTCTGCACAGACACACCAGCTGAACGACCTTCGAGCGAACGGCTGATATCAGCCATACCGTCGAGCTTCATATTCTCAGCCTTGAGCTGTGATGTAGCACCAGTAAACATACGCTTGTCCATGCGCTGCATACCTGTTACAACAACTTCGTCGATAACCTTGCTGTCGGGTTCAAGAACCACCTTAACGTTAGACTTGATTTGAACTACCTGAGTCTTCATACCAAGATATGAAACCTCGAGACTCTTTGCACTTGACGGAATTCCTGTAAGACTGAATTTTCCGTTTAAATCACTAATTGTTCCCAAGGTTGTTCCTTTTACCATTATCGAAGCACCAACAACAGGCTCGTTGTCTTCTGCCGAAATAACAATACCAGAAACCTTAGAAACTTGCGCACTACTAATTGCCGAAAAGCAAAAAAGCAGTAATGAGCAAAGCAACAATACTTTTCCTCTCATTGTCTTTTAGTAAAATGATTTTAATGTTTTATAATATAATCTCTCGACGCAAAATTATAAAAAACAAACATATAAATGCATAAATTTATTATTTTTTTACGTCAAATAACAAAAATATAACGTTTTTATGGTATTTTTTAAACCTTTGAGGACTTTTTGGGGACACTTTTGCCTTCCGAACATATGATATATAAAATCTGTTTTCGCTTTCTTTTTGACTATTTTTAACGAAAACAACTTACATTTGCACCTTCAGATTACCGTATAAAAAAATGATTTCAGGTATGAAAAATGATTTTTCACCATTTAAGTTTCAGGACAAAAAAATAAGCCATAACTGCCGACATTATAATCGGAGTTATGGCTTTCTTACTTATCTGTTATTTATCACTAACTGATGCTGCAATTACAGCACCTTCTTGTACAACTCTATAATTTCAGCCTCTGTTACATCGCGAGGGTTGCCCGGAGTGCAGACATCGGCAATAGCCTGAGCCGCAAGAGCAGGAATGTTCTCCTCCTTGATGTTGAGGTCGCTCAAGTGCTGTGGAATTCCAACCTTTATAGACAATGCACGAACGGCATCTACGGCTGCCTGTGCTGCCTGCTCGGCAGTCATGCCTGTTGTATCAACACCCATAGTCTTGGCAATAACGCCAAACTTCTCGATACACTTAGGCATGTTGAACTCCATGATTGTTGGGAGCAACAATGCGTTTGCCACACCGTGAGGAATATCGAACAGCGAACCCATTGGGTGAGCCATTCCGTGAACAAGACCAAGACCTACGTTAGAGAATGCCTGTGCTGCGATGTACTGAGCCAGTGCCATTCCCTCGCGACCTACCGGGTTTGTAGGCTCTTCGACAGCAAGAGGAAGATTCTCGGCAATCATCTTGATAGCCTGAAGTTCGTACATATCGCTCATAACCCATGCACCCTTAGTGATGTAGCCCTCGATAGCGTGAGTAAGAGCATCCATACCTGTTGCAGCAGTCAAGCCCTTTGGAAGGGTGTACATCAACTCAGGGTCTACGATTGCAACGGCTGGAATATCGTTAGGGTCAACGCAAACCATCTTAGCCTGACGCTCCTCGTCGATGATAACGTAGTTGATTGTTACCTCGGCACCAGTTCCGGCAGTTGTAGGAAGAGCGATGATAGGCACCGACTTGTTCTTTGTAGGAGCACAACCCTCAAGAGAAACAACATCGCTGAACTCAGGGTTGTTGCTAACGATACCGATACCCTTTGCAGTATCCATTGACGAACCGCCACCAATAGCGATAAGACAGTCGGCTCCCGACTTCTTGAAAGCCTCTACGCCCTGCTTAACATTTGTAACTGTTGGATTTGGCTTAATCTCACTATATATCTCGTAAGGGAAACCTGCTTCGTCGAGAACGTCTGTAACCATCTTGGCTGTACCAACCTTCAGCAAACCCTTATCTGTAGCCACCAATGCCTTGTGCAAGTTCAGTCTCTTTAGTACTGCAGGTAACTCCTTACGGCAACCTGCGCCGAAGTATGAAACTTCGTTCAATATAAATCTTTGTGCCATTTGTATTGATTATAGTTTTTATTTATAAATAGTGTATGTAAATTATCTAATTAAAATAGTATTTGTATTAAAATTATAGTGTGACAAAGATAGTCTGTTTTTCTGAAAACCGACAATATGTTTTTGATTTTTTTAATGTGTTTTTAGACACATTTAGCGTCCGATGCGGTCGAGGTGCATCCAGTTTCCCCACTTGAAACGGCACAGGAATATCACTCCCCTGAAACAAAGTTCGATGCACATAGCAAGCCAAACGCCGTTAAGACCGTAGACTGGCGCAAGGAAATAGGCAAGCGTAAGGCGTACAATCCAGATGCTGCAAAGATTCATGGTGCACGGCACAAGCGTATCGCCTGCGCCCACAAAAACGCCGTAGCACACGATGCTGGCAGCAAACATAGGCTCGGCAAAGGCTTCGATGCGAAGCGCACTTACTCCAAGTTCGAGTATCTGCTGATTATCGGTCATGAAACCAATCATATAAGGTGCGGCAAAATACATAACCACGCCCATCAGAGCCATAACGCACATTCCCATCGTTATGGTTATGCGAGCCAACTTTCGGGTTAGCGAGATGCGCATAGCACCAAGTCCCTGCCCGATAAGGGTTGTAGAAGCCTCGCTTATTCCGTAGCCAGGCATGTAGCAAAGACTCTCTGCCGTTATGCCAAACGAGTTTGCTGCAATAGAGAATGTGCCGAGAGGCGCAACAATTCGCGTAGCCAAAATCTGTGCGCCGTTGAACATTATTCGTTCAATACCAACCGGCATTCCTATATGAAACGCTTTGGCAAGCACATCCTTCTTAGGAAGGAAACTGCCCTTCTCGCGCGTAAGCCTCAAATCAGAAGAGATGAACACGGCATAGCCAAGCATGAGTATTGCCGATGTGGTAACAGCCGCAGCCGTTCCCCACGCCGCTCCGACAACGCCCATATCCATGACGAAAATAAAGAAGTAGTTGAAGAGCACATCGAAGAAGCACATCGATATATTCACCGCACTCGGAAACTTAAGGTTTCCGCTGCAACGGATAACCGCTCCGGCCACGATCTTGAGTTGTAAAACAGGGATGAAGCACGCATAAATAAAGAAATAGTCTGATGCTCCCTCAACTATTTCGGGCGAACCGCCCAGCCATACCGGCAACTGTCCGCTGATGGCAATGGTTATAGAACCAAGAAATATTCCGAAGGCAAGACAAACGGTTATTGCCTGACGGAAGATTTCTCTTGCCCCTACCCTGTTGTTTGCCCCCATCATGTGGGCCACTTGAACGGCAAAACTTGTAGACACCGAGGCACACAAGCCCGAGCAGAGCCATATTGTAGTGCTCATCAGTCCAACCGAAGCCGATGCCTCCGCACCGAGGCTACCAACCATCGATGCGTCGATATACGACATCACCACGTTCGACATCTGCGACAAGATGGATGGAATACTCAACATCACAGCAAGCAAAATCTGCTGCTGCAATGTTAGTTCCTTACCGTCTCTAATCATCTGGAGAAGGTAGGAAGTACCGTTTTCTTTCCCAAACAGAGCCATTAAACTCTTTGTGTTCTTGCCTCTACAACGTTAACAACATAATCGCCAAGTTTTTCGCACTCAAGAATGATATCCATATAGTGAACACCAAGCTGATAGTCGTACTTTTGGTCGTTTACGTCGATAATATTCTGTGTCTTCAGTTGTGTACGGAAGTTGTTTATCTCGTTCTCGATGTTGTATGTCGAATTTACATCTCTGTGGCGGTCTTTCAGCACAACCATCATCTGCGAGAGAGCCTTGTCGGTAAGGTCGAACATCTGATGAACATGGTCGAGTTGTCCTTCGGTTAGCGTCTTCTTCTCGGTGTAGCAATGGTTTATCGTGCGCGCAAGGTTGAAGCAACTGTCGCCGATGCTCTCAATCTCGGTAATCTCGCGCAGCATGATGCGTATTTTCTGCTTTGTGTCGTCGCTGAGTCGTCCCTCACTCACCTTATTAAGATAGTTGGCAATCTCAACCTCCATATTGTCGCAGATGCCCTCATACTTCTCAATTCGGGCAAAGAGTTTGTTGAATTCGCTCTGCTTCTCGGTGTGCATAAGCGTGCGCACAAGTCCGAACATCTTCTGCGAACGAACGGCAAAGTTGTTGATTTCCTTCTGAGCCTCGAGAACCGAAAGTTCGGCAGTAGACAAGATACCACCGCTGATGAAGTTGAGTCTGAACTCGTCGTCCTCGTCCTGATTCTTAGATACGATTACGCGGCACACGAGTTTCTCGATAAACTTGATGAACCATATCAAGATGAGCACGTTACATACATTGAAAGCTGTATGGAACGTTGCCAGAACGAACGTAAGTTTTCCAGCCTCAGAAGCTGCATCGGCTCCTGTAAGAGTTACGTCGTAGCCCACAAGCGAGCACACCATGTTTACGAACGGCTTGAAGCAGATGAGCACCCAAAATACGCCGAACAAGTTGAAGAACATGTGGGCGAAGGCAGCTCTGCGCGCCTGAGTGTTGGCTGTGAGCGCGGCGATATTTGATGTTACGGTTGTACCGATATTCTCGCCCATAACAAGCGCAATGCCTTGATAGATTGGCAGAACGCCCTGCGAGCACAGAATCATGGTTATTGCCATGATGGCAGCAGAACTCTGCACGCACATAGTAAGGATACTGCCCAACAAGAGAAAGAGCAGAATACTAAGGAATCCGTAGTTGCCAGTTGACGCAAAAAAGTCGAGCACCATCTGATTATGTCCCAAATCCATGTCTACGGCATTCTGCCTCAACATACCAAGACCGAAGAAGAGGAAGCACAAGCCAAAAATAAATTCGCCGAGACTTTTGCGTTTCTTTGAATAGTTAAACGCTAAAGCCACGGCGAACATAGGAAATACATAATCTGCAATATTAAAATTGAAGCCTGCCGACATTATCCATGCAGTGAATGTAGTACCGATATTGGCACCCATAATTACAGAAATTGCCTGTACCAACGTAAGCAAACCTGCATTTACAAAACTGACGGTCATCACGGTTGTTGCGGTTGATGATTGGATGGCTGCGGTTATAAAGGCTCCGGTAAACAGTCCCGTCACCCTATTCGTCGTCATTGCACCAAGGACATGGCGCAAATGACTACCTGCCATCTTCTGAAGACCCTCGCTCATTACCTTCATACCATACATTAGAAGAGCCAGACAGCCTATCAGCTTCAAAAAGATAAATATTGACATAAGAATGTTTAATATTATAAAAATCTGTTGCAAAGATAAGCAAAAACTTTGGTTAATCTACAAGACTATATTCAATATTTAGTGTACCAAAGTACGATTTTGCAGACTCACAAAATCTGTTTCTACCTTAAAATCCGCATTGTTTATGAATCCTGAAAATCAATTAGGTATTGAAATCTCTCTTATTTGCACAAAGAAAAAAGACCCAGAAATCTGAGTCTTTCACTTGAGCGGAAAACGGGACTCGGACCCGCGACCCCAACCTTGGCAAGGTTGTGCTCTACCAACTGAGCTACTTCCGCATTTGCTTTAGTTCTGAAAAGCGATGCAAAGATACGACATTTTTTTTATCCTGCAAATTTTCGGACTTCTTTTTTGCCAATATTTTTCAAAATTCTCGATTTTTACGGATTTTACCTTTATATAAAAGACATGAGTTCTGGGATAAAAAACGCAGTTTTCCTATATCACATTTCTTCGGGATGCCTTCGGGATTCGTTCGGGATTTCAGCTTTTAGAATGACTGCAATCAACGAGTTGAACTCCGAATTCGAGTATAAAGAAAGTGCAGAAACCTCTGTGACGTTTCTGCACTTTCTTCTTTATTTTCCGAATTCTTCGAGAACATACTTGCCCGGAGAATAATTCTTCAAGACCCAAAGAATATAGTCGGACGAAACAACGATGTTTCGGAGAGTGTGAGGATTTGAGTAATAAATGCTCGACGCGCTGCTGGCGGTGCGGTCGAAATTCAGTCCTATCAACTCGCCTTTCGCGTTTACCACGGCACTTCCGCTGTTGCCCGACGATGTTTCGGCATTTGTGGTGAAACATGCCACCGGAAGAGCATCCTTGCTATTCTCGAGAAGCCGGCGGAACTTATCAGATACCTTATAATTTACCGCTTATAAAGCGGAAGAAAAATAGTGAAAAATCTGTATTTTTTGTTTACAAAAGCATTTTCATTTTTTAAGGTTATCACTTCAAAGGCGTTTTTATCCCAAATCGGTCATTAGAAATTTTGCCTTACATAATGTTCAGATAAGTATCCAAAGCCTATAAAATATAAGCAAAAAGTGCTAATAATTGACTCTGAATAATTAAACCTACTTACATTTTGCTACTTATTTTTCTAATGACCGTTTTGGGTTTATTTACATTCTGATATTATTGCCGGCACATAAAAAAAACGGCTCGGAATCAGTTATAAACCTGAACCGAACCGTCTACCGACTGAGTAACTCTGTATTTCCACAACGGCCTGCCTTTGCCTTCGACAACTATCCCTCCGTTGTTTAAGTCGTACTGATTGCCGCAGCGCGTACATTTGGCAATGCCCTTGTCATCGAACTGGACCCGCGCACTTTCCAAATTGCACTCAGGACAAGCCAAATCGTAGCACACCAACCCAAGGTTATCGTTGTTGAGCGTCGGCGTGCCGAGAATCAATCCGCCAAGCCCCAGATACGTCGACAGCAACTTAGCCTCGGTGAGCGTCTGCGTGTGGGTCGAGCCATCCATCTTCGTTATCAGAAGTTTCGAACTGCCATTCTTGCGTATGCTGATGAACTGTCCCATGCTCTGCGCCACGTTATACGGCGAGAACGACATGTTGCAGCCGAAATTAACCTTGTAGCTTGAGCCTGAATTATAAACGTCGCCGCACGCCGTTGTCCAGAGGCATAGCATCAACGCCAAAATTGTTTTATATGTTTGTTTCATATCACACTTTTAACATCATCGGACTTGCGCATTTCGTTTGCAATGCGCAAGTCCGATTCATAATCAGAACGAAAGAACAGGGTCTTTTAGTATGTCCTCAATCTGCGAAAGTTCCTCGGCCGAGAAATCGAGGTTATCGATACATTTTATATTATTATTCAGTTGTTCAACCGAACTTGCGCCGATAATCACCGATGTCATTCGCTCATCTTTCAGAATCCACGCCAAAGCCATCTGCGCCAACGACTGTCCGCGCTTCTTCGCAATCTCATTCAGTTTTATCGATGCCGCAACGCGTTCTTCCGACACCTGTCCTTTCTGCAAGAAGCCAGTCTCTCTCGCTGCGCGCGAATGTTCCGGAATGCCGTTCAGATAGCGGTCGGTAAGCAATCCCTGCGCCAGAGGAGAGAATGCCACTACGCCCGAACCATTGTCGGCAGCGCACTTCAGCGCTCCGCCCTCAACCTTGCGGTCGTACATGCTGTATCGGTACTGACTTACAAGACACGGAACTTTTGCCTCGCGCAGAATGTCGTAGCATCTCTGCTGCAAGTCGAGCGGATATTTTGATATGCCCACATAGAGAGCCTTGCCTTGGCGTACAATGTCGATAAGAGCCTGCATCGTCTCCTCAACCGGCGTTACGCCGTCATATCGGTGGCTATAGAAGATGTCGAAATATTCAAGTCCAGTACGTTTCAGACTCTGATTGATGCTCGCCATCAGATTCTTGCGCGAAGAGCCGTCACCATAAACGCCCTGCCACATCTCGTGACCAGCCTTTGATGTAATGAGCATCTCGTCGCGATGCGAAGCCAGTTCGTTTCTTAGAATCCTGCCGAAATTTGTCTCTGCCGAGCCGGGCGCAGGACCGTAGTTGTTAGCCAAATCGAAATGGCATATTCCTTGGTCGAAAGCCGACACAACAATATCGGTGGCAACCTTGAAGTCGTCTACATCGCCGAAGTTATGCCACAAGCCGAGCGACACAACAGGCATCTGCACGCCGCTCCTTCCACAAAATCTGAATTTCATAAAGGTATAGTATTATAGATTATAAAAAAAGGATTGAAGAAAAGAACGGCACGCCATCTTCTTCAACCCTCTGAAATATTTTTCTGTTTTTTATCTGCCAAGCAAGGCATTCTCGGCATCAACCATCGTCTTGAAATTGAAGCCACTCACAACCTCGCTCATCAGAGCCTGAATCTGCTCGTTGCACAAGTTTCCGATGCTGCCCTCGTGAGTGTGGTGGATATCCTTGTTAGGTTTGAAGTTTCCAGCCTCAATATCGAGTCCCACCTTCTTGTAGGCATCGCGGAAAGGCATTCCGCTTGCAGCCAGTCTGTTCACCTCCTCAACGCTGAACATATTGTCGTAGCGCGAATCGTCGAGAATATTCTCGTTCACCTTCATCTTGTTGATGATGTATGAAGTCATCTTCAGACAATCCTTCAACTCCTTAAAGGCAGGAAGGAACACCTCCTTTATTATCTGCAAGTCGCGGAAATATCCGCTTGGCAAGTTATTCATTATGAGCATAATCTGCTGCGGAAGCGACTGAATTTTGTTACACTTGGCGCGAGTAAGTTCAAACACATCAGGATTCTTCTTGTGAGGCATGATGCTCGAACCTGTAGTACACTCATCTGGAAGTTTCACGAAGGCGAAATTCTGACTGTTGAACATGCAGGCATCGAAGGCAAGTTTTGCAATCGTTCCGGCAATCGAAGCCATGGCATACGCAACGTTGCGCTCAGTCTTGCCGCGTCCCATCTGTGCATAGACCACGTTATAGTCCATCGAGTCGAAGCCCAGAAGCTTAGTGGTAAGCGTGCGGTTCAGCGGAAAAGAAGAGCCATATCCGGCAGCCGAACCGAGAGGGTTGCGGTTGGTAATCTTAAACGCTGCCTGAAGGAACATCATATCGTCTACCAAGCCCTCGGCATATGCTCCGAACCACAGTCCGAAACTCGACGGCATGGCAACCTGCAAGTGAGTGTAGCCCGGCATCAGCACGTTCTTGTACTTGTTGCTCTGTGCAATCAGTTCGTTGAACAGCACCTCTACCTCTTCGGCAATCTCCTTAATCTCGGCACGAGTAAAAAGCTTCAGGTCGACAAGCACTTGGTCGTTGCGCGAGCGTCCGCTGTGAATCTTCTTGCCCATGTCGCCAAGTATGCGCGTAAGCATCAGTTCAACCTGCGAGTGTACGTCCTCAACACCGTCCTCAATCACGAACTCGCCCTTTTCGGCAAGCCGATAGATATTCTTCAACTCGGAAAGAAGTTTCGGAAGTTCGTCGGAGCCAAGCAGTCCGATGCTCTCGAGCATCGTTATGTGAGCCATAGAACCGAGCACATCGTACTTTGCAAGATACAAGTCCATCTCACGGTCTCTACCAACGGTAAACTTCTCGATTTCCTCGTTCACCTGAACGTTCTTTTCCCAAAGTTTTGTAGCCATAGTCTTGTTTTATTAGAATTCAGTATAAGGCATGCGCGAAAGCATATTTGCAATGCCCTCTGCACCCTTCTCGAGCTTTCCGCCAAGCATTCCGCGCATGATAAGGTTAAGGTCGGCACCGATAGTGACCTTCATCTTGCACGAATTTGCGTCGATTGGCAAAAGTTGAATCCACAGATTTGCATTTATCGGAACATTCTCCAATGCGTACTTTATGCACTTTTCCTCGCGCTCAACAACGCGAAGAGTGAGGTTGCCCACTGGCGGAACTGAAACGCTTACCGAATCGGTGTCTGAAGTAAGACTCTTGAGCACAGGAATCATCTTCTCAACCTGATCGCCGTCTGCCTGTTCCTTCAGTTTTGCAACCAATTCCGGATTGTCAAGTTTCTGCTTTACGTTTTGCAGATTGCTCAGATCCGATAACTTAGAGAAAACCATCTCTCGTGTATAAGGGATGGTTTTTACAGAACTTTCGTATTTATGTAATGACATATTTCTTATTTATACATTCCAGTGTGCAGGATCTTTTCTCCATTCGTTAAGAACCTGAACATCTGCCTCTGTAATATATTCAGTCTTCAGAGCCACATCAACAACAGCCTCGTAGTTTGTAAGTGTGATGAGCTTAACCTTGGCATCCTTGAATGCCTGAACTGCAACGTCGAAGCCGTAAGTATAAGATGCAACCATGCCGAGCACCTCGCATCCGCTGTTGCGGATAGCCTCGACAGCCTTCAGACTGCTACCGCCGGTTGAGATAAGGTCTTCGAGCACAACAACCTTCATTCCCGGACGAAGTTCGCCTTCGATAAGGTTCTCAAGACCGTGATCTTTTGGTTTAGAGCGAACGTAAACAAATGGCTTGTTAAGCAAATCGGCAACAAGTGCGCCCTGCGGAATTGCACCAGTAGCAACACCTGCAACAGCATCCACGCCCGGAAACTCCTCCATGATGATTCGTGCAGACTCAGTCTTTACGAAGCTGCGCAACTCAGGATAAGACAGAGTCTTGCGGTTGTCGCAATAGAATGGTGATTTCCAGCCTGATGCCCAAGTAAAAGGACTGTTTGGCTGCAACTTGATAGCCTTAATCTTAAGAAGCTTCTCTGCAAAAATTTTCTCTAAAGTCTTCATATTATAAAAAAGTGTTTTATTTTTCGCTGCGAAGATACTACATTTATTTCAAAAAAGAAACCGTTGCCCAATAAAAAACTGAACAACGGCCAATATTTACACAATTGAAAATTTGTTACTTGAGAAACTTGATAGCATAACATACCAAATCTCCAGATGCTGTTATACTTATTGTATAATCGTGGTTTGGATTCAGATTCTCGTATTTTACAGCAGCCGAGCCGCTCTTGTCGACAACCTGTTCAACAGAACCCCAGAATGCTCCGCTGAAGTGAGCCTTCACATAAAGGTTTCGGGCATAGTCAGAGCCCTTGTTTGCGCAATATACAATCACGCCCTTACATCCGGTAACGGCAAGTGTCATCTCCTTGTGAGAGCCTTCCTGCTTGACAATTACGCCTTCCATTCGCTGCGGCTGAATAACCTTATCGCTTGTAGGATCGATGGTCTGGAGACAAGTCTTATATGCAAAGATGCTCTCGCCCTTTCCATTATGCACCCACTTTTCTTCAAATGCCTTCGCTACGGATTCATGATCGAAGTAAAGAACCTGATTCGCCTTTACCTTCTTAATTGTCTGTGCAGTGGCTGCGACCGAAATGACGGCCAGCATAGCCAGTAGTAATAATTTCTTCATAATACTTTGGTTTTATGCAATTTACTCCTCAAAACGGAGTATAAACAAGATTTCGGGTATCACACCACAAATATATATATAATTGCTATCAAACCAAAGAAAAAGGAAATTATTTTACGTTTAATTATTATTTTTTAACAATTCCGTGACATTAAGTTTCTCGCAGCCCTGAATGGCATCAATCATTTCTGCCTTGTGAAGTTTTGAGAAACCATCAGGAAAACAGATATGTTCCATATTTATGCAGTCGCCAAACGCCGCATTACCAAGTTTTTGCAGGTTCTCCGGAAGTTGTACATCTGTCAAAGCCACACACTGCGAGAATGTACGGATTCCAATCTCCGTAACCGTAGGCGGAAAATCGATGGCATTGATTGACGAGCAGAGGCTGAAAGCATCGTCCTCGAGTCGCTGAAGATTCAGCGGAAGGGTAATCTTACGCAAAGCCTTGCATTTCTTGAACGTGGCAACCTTCAAGGTCGTAAGATTCTCTGGCAGACGGAGTTCTACGGCATTCTCGCATCCGCAGAAAGCACCTGCTCCGATACGCGCCACATTGTCGGGTACATCAATTTTATGCAACGACGAGCAGCCCTCGAAAGCGTGGTCTGAAATAAAAGTGAGTCGGCTTGAAAACTTCACATTCACAAGTCGCTGATTATCACGGAAAGCATTCTTGCCGATGCCTGCGACAACAACGCCCAAGCCCTCGAGAATAACGCTCGAAGGAATCTCAATTTCGCTGTCACGACCGTCAAACTTCACGATTTCGACTTTCTTGCGGTCTTGCAGATATCTGAAAGTCCACAATCCGCTCTTGACATATCTGCCGTCAGTAATCTGCTTAAACTGCTGCCCGAAAGGCGATGCAATTATACTGCAAAAACTTTTCTCGGGAACACGGAGAATACATTTCTGAAGTTTCGTGCTATCCTCACACACTGGTAAAGTATCGCCATCGAAATAGACAGATTCAAGACACTTGCAATCTTCAAAAACGCCTACGCCAATATTCTGGATGCCAGATCCAAGTCTGACAGTCTTCAAATCTACGCAGCCCGAAAATGCGCTGTCGCCAATCTCCGTAACCGTATCAGGAATGACAATCTCCTGCAATCCCTGAATCATGCTGAAGGCACTTTCGCCAATGCTCACCACCTCGTAGTTCATGATTACAGGCTCAATCTTTGCAACGGTAGTATCATCTGTTCCAAGATGCTTCAAGAATTCGTTTCTCGTTTCATCTTCTGCAAGATACTCCTCTACTACCTTACTTATATACGCAATAGCTTCGAGTCCGCCCTCCGCATTCTTTGAGTACAGAACACGGTTGCAGATAATCTCATCGCCAATCATGTAGCTGTCAAGTTCCTTCGTCTGCAACGGTCCGAAAGGATTCTGCGCCACCGGCGCCTCGCAAGTACATATAGTATCGGTGCTCACAAACGATGTGCGCTGCTGACGGACAGGTTCTTCGCTGCCCCCGCTTTCGTCGTTCTTTGGACAGAAAAACGACAAGAGTGAAGCCACGAAGCCTTCTTGTTCAAGATAATAATCTTTACAACTATATAGATAGGCTATGCCCAAAACGGCAAACGCAAAGCCCAATATCAACCAAACTACCATTTAACTAAATTAGAATTAGATATCTTAATAATCAGTTGCAAATTTAAGTATTATATATAAAACCACCAAATTTGAGTATTTTTTTTAACATTTTATTACATTTTTCGTAAAACAGAAATAGCGTATAAAAAAGATTTTGTAATTTTGCCATCAAATTTGTGATTTTAAAAGTCATTAAAAATCAAATATGAACATATTAGAACTGAGTGAACAGGAGATTAACCGCCGCAATTGCCTTAACGAATTGCGCGCTATGGGAATAGACCCATATCCTGCTGCAGAGTATCCGACAAACGCGTACACTACTGAGATTAAAGAGGCGTTCAAGGACGATGATGAACCAAGAGAAGTTTGTATTGCTGGCCGTATGATGAGCCGACGAGTTATGGGTAAGGCATCTTTTGCCGAACTGCAAGACTCAAAAGGCAGAATTCAGGTTTATATCACACGCGACGATGTGAATACTCCTGAACTCGAAATGTACACAGTGTTCAAGAAACTTCTTGACCTTGGCGACTTTATTGGCGTAAAGGGTACTGTTTTCCGCACACAGACAGGCGAAATCAGCGTTCACGCCAAAGAATTGACAGTTCTTGCAAAGAGCCTTAAGCCGCTCCCAATCGTAAAGGAGAAGGACGGACAGGTATATGATTCATTTGACGACCCTGAGCTCCGTTATCGCCAGCGTTACGTTGACCTCATCGTAAACAACGGCGTAAAGGACACATTCTTGAAGAGAGCAACAATCCTGCGCACTATGCGTCAGGTATTCGACGAGGCTGGCTTCACCGAGGTGGAGACTCCTATATTGCAGCAGATTGCCGGCGGTGCTTCTGCCCGTCCATTCATCACACACCACAACGCCCTGAACGTTGACCTCTACCTGCGTATCGCAACAGAGCTTTATCTGAAGCGTCTTATCGTAGGCGGTTTCGAAGGCGTTTACGAGATTGGCCGTAACTTCCGCAACGAGGGTATGGACCGCTCACACAACCCAGAGTTCACTTGCATGGAACTTTACGTTTCGTACAAGGACTACAACTGGATGATGACATTTACAGAGAACCTTCTTGAGAAAATCTGTATCGCAGTAAACGTCACA
>JAEEGI010010058.1_pt1 | contig 20587 bp, 21 predicted proteins | sample 8958751 | NCBI WGS metagenome assembly JAEEGI01 (sample SAMN16246545, study PRJNA631951) | gut metagenome | biome: gut microbiome; feature: rumen; material: KS-attached | host: Bos | place: Iran: Karaj | collected 2018-10 | reverse complement strand
AATATAGAGATTGCCTTAACACCAAAAGTTGCTATAATATTACCGCTATGGAGACGTATCGAAGTGGTCATAACGGGGCGCACTCGAAATGTGATTGTCAACTTTATGGCCTCAAGAACAAGATGCAATAATATAAGCACTTTGCGAGATTGTTGCGACACCGTTCTGATAAGATATCGCTCCAAAAACGCTCCATATCGCTCCAGTTGACGGAACGGATGGCGTTCAGTAATATGCGATTGTAGCTTGATTTTATGCACGGAGATGTATCGAAGTGGTCATAACGGGGCGCACTCGAAATGCGTTGATCCCTAACGGGATCCGTGGGTTCGAATCCCACCATCTCCGCCACAAATGCCTGTAAACACTGCGTTTGCGGGCATTTTTATTTTTGGAGAAATTGTTCCGTTAAAAATCTTATCGCTCCATGGGTTTGGGGCTCAAGCAAGCTTTTTCTCATCTTTCGAATCCTCAGAAGCCCCGTCTTTATTGGCTTCCCAGGGGCTTGAGAAGTCAGAATCCGGTAGTTCCAAATGTCGCTCCATAGCAAGGGACGATGTTATCTTGGCGGAGAAGTCAAGATGAGTATAGATGTTGGCTGTTGTATTGAAGTCACTGTGTCCCAGCCATTCTTGTACACTTTTAAGCGGGACACCGCTTGCTACAAGCAGACTTGCGCAGCTGTGTCTCAGATCGTGGAACCTGATCTTCTCAAGACCGTGCTTTGCTAAGAACTTGGGAAATTGACAGCTCAGATAATCCGGTCTTATCAAGTTGCCCATCTCATCAACGAATATATATCCGTCGTAATCGTAGTTATAACAATTACCGCAGATGCGCTTGTTATCTTCCTGAGCTTTCTTTACAGCCGCAAAGTACTCACGGAACTTTCCGACTAGAGGCAAAGTTCTGGAGCTTGCTTTAGTCTTACCTGAATCCTGACGGATAATCATATTCTTTCCGCCCATATTTGTTTCTACAATCGTATGTTTAACTGTCAAGGTACAATTGTCAAAGTCTATGGCATCCCATTTGAGCCCTAAGACCTCTCCGCGCCTCAATCCATAGAAAGCTGCGGTAAGGACCGGAAGCTCGAATTTGGTGCCTCTGACAGCCTTAAAGACGCATTCCAACTCTTCTCCGTTAAGAAAGTGATGTTCGTATGCATTCTTTCTCGGTCTGTCGACTCTGGCTGCCACATTGTCTTTTACGAGCCCTATCTTGTAGGCATATTTCAAAGCCTGGTGTATCACGGCGTGTTCTCTTATTACAGAGTTTGGCTTAATACTCTTGAGCTCTTCAATATAGAATGCCTGTATATCTCCCGGCTTCAGATCTACAAGTGATTTGTGAGACTTTGCAAAATAAGGATTGATCTTCTTCTCAACAATGCTTTTATACGAAGCAAATGTTGTTGGTTTTATCCTTATCTTGACTATCTCAAGCCACTTGAGCATGTATTCCGTAAAAGGCATATCGGAATGCATTGTGTTTACGCATGTAGGTGTGAAGAACTCTGTGCGGAATCTCTGCAACATTTCTTCAGCCTTACGATAGTTTCCCGACACAACCTTAAGTCCGGTAGAAAAGGTCTTGAAGTGCCTCTTGCCATCAGGGTCGTAATAGCTCAATACGGCATAGTAATATCCGTTTCTCTTTGTCAGGTGTCCTGCTACCATTATTTTTCCTCCTAGTAGTTGGCTTTAAGCAGAACAGCCCGTCCTTGAGAATTAGTATAAATGCATTCTAAAAAGAAATACAGAACAAAACTCTAAGGACGGGCCGACCTTCATGCGGCGTTAAGCATATACCCGATTACACTGACCTTCGGGATTCTGTAAGCATTCCCAACCTTTACCGCATTAATGGAGCCGTTGCTGATCAGTTCATAGGCGAGTTGCCTGCTGATGTTAAGCATCTTCTGAAGCTGGAATACTGATACGATATCAGGATAGTCCGTGAACATTACCTGATAACATAGAAGAAGGTTGTCTGCTTTGGGAGAAGTATCAAGGGATTTCATAAGGCCCATCCTCCTCTCCGGGATCGTCTTTTACAGACTCCGCAGACTTAGGAAACACTCTTCCGTCATCAAGCCTCTCGTACTCAATCAGAACCGTATCACCCGGTTGCCGTTGACGGAATCCCAGATCTTTTTGCCACCTATATACAGGGGCAATGATCTTTCTTCCGTCCGAGAAGGTCAAGAAGACTCTGAGCGTTCCAACTTTCCTCGCTTCAGCCATTAAATCAATAACGGCTTTATGGATACCCGGATCTCTATTGTATCCATAACAGCTTGTGTCGATGTTACGCTCCCGCATCTCATCGCATCCGATAACATTACTTTTAGACATATTGCATGTCCTCCTTAAATAAAGATTTCATGCTGGGCTAAAAATTGACTAGAGCTCAGTCATGTAACGAGATCCCTGAAACGAATAAGCAGGGTTAATGCGATGCTAAGCGGTATAGGTTGTCAAAGGTCATGGGTTTGTTAACGCCTGTTCCTTGTTGTAAAAACAAGGATACTGTTCTTTTCCATCAGAGATGGATCCTGCTTATATAATCCAATCGGAATACCGAATGAACTAACTTGATTAATGACTTACATTCTTAATTCCTCTTTGCTTTCTTACCTACGTTACTTACTTTCTTCTTTAGCTTAGCCTTATATTAATTACTTAAATAATTAAGTGACTGTCTGTTGAAGTGAACCGGTTTGGCAAATCGCTTCGTAATGGTCTAGCAAGCAACGTTTTTGTATATACAAAACTGGAAACTTGTCAGGGATGCCCTGAGACCCTTCTGTTGCACTCGGGAAGTGCTTCCTTCTGTTCGGTAGAACGGAATAGGGGTTTAGGGGACTACCCCTAACATGCTATCTGCATTTGTGCGCACAAATGCGTTGCTTGCTGTTCCATTCCGAGATTGATGGGAAGCAGTTCTTGCTTAATGATCAGGCAAATAAAGACGACTTATATAAACACAAAACCACATCTGTTTTTGCGAAACTTCAATTTGAGCCTTATATAAGTTTGAACTGAAACCCGTCTTGCCGACAGCTATCCCGGGCCGCTGGGTGTGATCAGATCAGGCAGGTTGGGAGATTGCAACAAAGACAATAGCCTCCTGACTGCAGAATTACATATCAAGCATATTATTGCCCTGAGCATTCTCTTCACCTCGCTTTCTAATAAAACGTATGTTCTTTTGTGTTCGATTATAAGAGGGCAAAAAATGAATTGCAATACAAATTTGCAACCAAATCCCTTGAAAATGATGAAGAGGGATATTAAACGGACAGAAGTCGCTTTTGAGATATGCAAATGCCTAAAAAGCCAGTTCCGATTATTATCAAGAAATCTTAATGAAGATGATATAATAACTATTAGATGACTTAGGAGAGAAGGAATCTTTTGTCGACTATCTTTTAACTAAATGAACTAATGGATAAAAGAATATGAATTACTATTCAGCTGTAATGATATGCGTATTGCTCTCTTTGATTTTGCTATGCGTTCTTGTTTATGAAAATGAAAGACTTGGGAAAAGAGACAAAGTAATTTATTATTTGACTTACGCTTTGATAGGTATTTCTGCATTATCTGAATGGATAAGCATATTTATAAGCGGGAATACTGAGATTAACAGCATATTTCTTCGGATAGCGAAATGCTGCGATTATGTTTTCACTCCGATGTCGGGAGTTGCAATCGTAATGCAGATGCGTTCCCGCAATGTTATTACGAAGATTCTGTACGGAGTTATTGGTTTTAATACATTATTTCAGCTCACTTCATTCTTCACCGGGTGGATGACTGTTATCAGTTCTGACAATACTTATTCTCATGGGCCGCTTTATGGCTTGTATATGGCAATGTACCTCGTAATTGTGTTTTTAGTAATAATACAATTTGGTATATATGGAAGGCTTTTTCGCAAGCAGAATAGATTGTCACTTTATTTGATATTGCTTCTCATCCTTCTTGGAATTGCGCTTCAGGAAGTATTTGGTGGAGGTATTAGGACTTCATACATGGCCTTGACTCTTGGTGCTGCGTTTCTTTTTATCCATACTACCGAGTTATCGCAACAGAAATCTGACGAGCGTATCGAGCAACAAAAAGTACTGATCACAACGGATGCACTTACGGGATTAATGAGCAGATATGCATATTCCATGGCATTAAACAATTTCAATAATGAGATGCCGAAAGATATGGTGGCATTCTCTATAGATATAAACGGCTTGAAAGAAGTCAACGATAATCTCGGCCATGATGCAGGCGATGAATTAATACAGGGTGCATCTTCATGTATTGAGAAATTCTTTCCCGGATGTGCTTACAGAACCGGAGGAGATGAATTCGTAGTGCTTTCAAGAATGAACAGAAAACAAGCCGAAACAATCACCGAATCCTTAAACAAATGCGTAAAGGCTTGGCACGGCAACAAGGTCGAATCTATGCATCTTGCCATAGGATTTGCACTGGCCGAAGAGAATAAGGATGCTAATTGTGAAGAACTCGTAATTATAGCAGACAAGATGATGTACGAGGCTAAGTCAAGATACTATAAAGAAAACGGAATAGACAGGCGGAGAAGATAAATGACTTTGATGAAATGACAGGAAGAATCAAGGATTTATCGCATATCTACTGGTTGACAAGGTATAATCTTAAGAGATAAAGGAATTGTTCTTCGTCGAGAATCTTTTAACTTTGTAATCGAAGAGGCTTTGGGTTATGAATTCCAGAGCTTTTTTCATGTTTGGCTAGTGGAATAAGGATAAATGGATAACTGAGATATAAGTCAATAAAATGTCAACACACGCTCACAAAAAGCCAAAGAATCGGTGGAATAGAAAGATAAACACCACAAGATATTGTGCTTTTTGGAACATACCGACCACAAGATATGGAAGTCAGCAAAGAACTCGAATAATGAAAAAACGCTGGAAATGCCCTAAAATAGGGCATTTCATTTTTTAAAGCCACCAAAAAGCCACTAAATTTTGAACTCATATATTTTGGAGACAGTAGCAGAACCATATCATTGTCATTAAGGATAGATAAATCGTGATATAATTATATTATTCGGGATGTCTCCCGGACTGGGAATTGCATTGACTGCTTTTTGTTTTGGGGATAGATATGAGAAAAGCAACAAACATAATCAGCATAGTTCTGATATTGCTGTATATTGCATTTTTAGTGATCGGATGGAGCAGCTTTCCTTCAGAGCTGCCTACTCATTTTAATGCTTCCGGGGTCGCAGACAATTTTGGGCCTAAGAGTTCGCTTCTTATTGATCCGGCAGCAATGATCGGATTATTTCTGCTTTTGGCTGTCGTAGAGACTTTCCCTAAGATATGGAATATACCGGCTGAGGTAATAGAAGATAATGAGGAAAACGTGTTGAAAACTTGTTATATGATGTTTGGCATTCTTAAGATAGCAATAATACTTATTTGTGCTTTTGCCGGTTTTATGTGTATATACTCTGGATTTCCGTCATGGCCCATGTATTTTATGATCGGGGTAATATTATTAACAATAGTGATAAGTGTTATCAAGATATATGGAAACAAATTGGTTTGAATAATAAACAGATAAACATACTGAATATTTTAATGAAGCATTGGCTATGCCCTACAAATGGCTTAAGAAAAATGCAGAAGAGATCAGGAATTTGTAGCGATATTCATTTCTCTTATAAATAGGTAATAAGGTGAAAGGAGTAAATTACATGGATATAAAGCAAGCGATGAGGGAACGACACATGGTTCGCAAATACATGGATCAGCCAATCCCAGAGGATATCGTTGAAAAATTGAATAATCGTGTAAGGGAAAACAATGAGCAATATGGCCTTTCCATTAGACTGATGACAAATGACGGCAGTGCTGTTCCCGGAGTAATCAAGTTGCTCCTTGCTAAGGGTGTTAACAATTTCTTTATTATGGCTGGCCCTGATGGTGCAGATGAACTGTGTGGATACTGTGGTGCTGATCTGATGCTCTATGCGCAGACGCTTGGTCTGAATACATGGTGGGTCGGCGGTACATATAACAGGAAAGGAGCACAGGATAAATCCGAGGGTGCAAAGCCGGTAGGAATCATTGCTGTCGGCTATGGTCAAACACAAGGTGTTCCGCATAAAACAAAGACAGCGGAGCAGGTCAGTTCATATGACGGAGAAGCTCCTCAGTGGTTTAAGGATGGCATTGAAGCAGCACTTTTAGCACCAACGGCTCTGGCAAAGCAGGCATTTATTATCAGCGGATCCAAAAGCAAAGTATCCATATCTTGTGATAATGGTATCTTTACAGGAGTGGATACCGGACTTGTTAAATATCATTTTGAACTTGGAGCTGAGAAAGAAAACTTTGAGTGGGTGTGATTCTCGTATAAGTTCAATTTGAATTACATTAAACATCAAAAACACCAGTTTATGAGATGACTGATTGGATGTTGTATCAGATGATTATCTCTTGAATAAAACTTACTAACAGACCGGCAGATATATCGGTCTGTTGCATTAATAATTCGGGCCCAGTGGACCCGAATTATTGATTATTTACCAATCGGAAGTAGTTCTTCCTAATTCTTTCCAGATCCTCAGTGGGGGAGACTGACATGTAAACGTGTGAATCGGAGAAAGCCTTGATGACACGGCTGATTATTTCTTCTTCAGACAGCTTTTTAATTCTAACTCTGATACTATTGAATAACCGTTAGGATGATTTCACATACATATGAATTGCCACATTACTATAAAATTGAACCCTGACAACATATTTTCGATACAATTTGCAGGTATGATAGACTCATATTGCTTAAGGAGGACGGATGCATGAAGAAACCGCTGAGGAAGTATGAGGGATCGCTGCCTTACATTTTGGGCTGCATGGGTGTTGCGGCTCTCCTGTGTGCAATGATCACGTATTTTGCATTAAACTATCTTGTTCTGGTTCTCGAAAATGAGCTGAGTCTTGTATATGAAGACAGGTTAAGCCATGAGATGTACAATTTTGTTGGAAACTATTTCAAAATAAATGATGACGAAAAAAGTGTACTGGATCGCACAGAATTCGAAAGCAGATTAAGTGACCTTACCTCTTATGTGGTAGAAAGAGAATACCCTTGCATGGTATATAGTCAGGTCAAGATTGAAAGCGATTCTCTTGGCAATTTCGAAACAAACAACCTTGATGTTAAATATCTCTTAAACGTAAAAGCACCTAAAGCAGATGAAGTTGATGATTTCTACTTATTGATGACTTCAAATTATATTACCAAAGATGTTCATTTCGATGACCCTGGTGAATCATTTTCCGAGAATCATGTCAGATACATGAAAGAATGGTGGAGTGATGATTATGCGAAGAACATATTGGATTTTGGCTCAAGTAACTATATAGCATTCTCATTCAGGTCGGTATCGGTAAATGAGAATAATGACCATATGGCCTGGGATTACTATGTCAGAGTGAATAATGTCTACTGGATCGTCTGGAAGGATTATGCAGTAAAGTTTATCCTTTTCTATGTATTCTCCCTTGCGCTTGCAGCACTTGCGGGCAGGCATCTTTTTATCAAGAGCTCAAATTATGAAGGCAATGCATACAGACGGCATATGATGTCAGCCATGATCCATGACCTGAAGTCGCCTCTCATGGTCATCTCCTCTTACGCTGAAAATCTTAAGGCAAATGTTCATTCGGAGAAGAAGGATTATTACGCCGAAGAGATCCTTAAAGGTACCGGGAAGCTTAATGAAATGATAATGAACAATCTTCATCTCCTTGCCCTCGAAAATGAGCAGATCGATCTGAAACTCGGACAATATGACATCGTCAAGATAGCTTCGGAGAAGCTTAAGTCCTACGAAGATATCCTTAAGGCCAGAAACATCGAGACAACAATAAAGGGAAAGATCATGGCTCGCTTGGATCAGAGACAGATGCAGGCCGCTTTGGGGAATATAATCTCGAATGCAGTGAATTACTGTAAGGACGGTGGAAAGATCAATATAATTGCAACAAGAGACGGAAGAGATTTCAAACTTACGATCTCGAATACATCCGACCCTGTCGATAAAGAGCTTCTTGAGAAGATCTGGGAGCCGTTCGTCAAAGGAGACAATGCCAGGAGCAACTCCCGCAGCAGCGGACTTGGAATGTCAATTGCAAAAGGCGTTTTCGAGATCCATAAGTGGATATGCAAAGCCCATTACGATGAGAATACAAAGATGTTCTCTGTCACGGTATTGATCCCGCGTAAGAGATTATGATACCGGTTGAAATTGTTTGATACAATCAGGTAGTAGGTTGTTTTAATGTATATGTAACGGATTGCCGGTTCCGGGACTGGGAAGGAAAAGGAGTTATGCAGAGGGTATTACTGGTCGAAGACGATGCGAACATCCGTGAGGGTATATCCGATTACATCACGGGAACGATGAGCGATGTTTTTACGCTCGATACCGCATCTGACGGGATCGAAGGCTTGAATGCGGTAAGGAGCTCACAATATGATCTGCTTCTTCTCGACATTATGCTGCCAGGTCTTGACGGATTTACCATGATGCGCGAGATCAGAAAAACGAGCGATATCCCCGTTATCTTCCTGACGGCCCGCGTAAGTCTTTCGGACAGGCTGTACGGATACGAACTGGGTTGTGATGATTATATATGCAAGCCTTTTCTCGTTGAGGAGCTTTGTGCCAAGATCAAGAACCTTTTAAAACGTACCCGCAAAGATGATAAGGACAGAATCCTGACTTGTGGTGATATTACATTGGACAGAAGAACACTTCGCGTGACTTCAGACGGCATTGAAGTCGAACTCCCGCCCAAGGAATACGGAATACTGCTGCAACTGATGCAGAATGCCGATATGGTTCTTACCAGAGATCAGCTTATGGACCTTGTCTGGGGAATGGATGCTTTCTGTACAGACAGAGTAATTGATAATCACGTCAAGAACCTCAGAAAACTGTTAGGCTCTTCAGGAAAAAAGATCAAGTCAGTATACGGTAGAGGCTATAAAATAACGCCGGCGTGATGGCGGTAAAGAACGGATAAAAGAGTATTGATCCTAATCGGTAATAACAGGGAGAAAGGTGCTATTATCTATTTAAATGATAGATTTATATAATCCTGTTTGTCGGGATGATTTGGTGATAAGCTATATAATCTTGAATTTTCTCTACTAACAAAGCCCGTGAGCAAGTGCTTACGGGCTTAATAAATCTCAGACTACTTATGTTAAAAATCAGACTTCTTTCAAAAATGATGTCCGATTTCCGGTTCCCCAGAAGTTAATAGTGAGGGGATATTTATAACGGCAGATCATCGATGCACATGTAATAGACACCGAGTCTCTTGATCCGCTCTATCATATCTTGCTTGATGCGGGTTACTTTATAAGGATTTCCTTTTAGCTTAGCCATTAGAACAGCCAGCATTCCGCCCCATACAATGGTCATATTACTTTCCATACAACTCTGTTATCTCTTTGATCGTGGCTTCGCTGTATAACTTGAGATCGTCCTCAAACTGCTTCTCGAATTCTTTTCTTGCCAAAGCCGAATATGTGTCTTTCTTCTGGTTATAGTTGATCCACTGATCGACCATCTTAGTAACCATATCAAAACCTCCGGCTGTGATGAAGTAAGCAATCTTCAGAACCGAACCTGTGTACAGGATAGATGAGTAACACTTGTAGTCCTGCTTCCTAAAGTAATAAAACTCATATAGGAACTTGGCAAATGCCTCAGATATATTACCCGGCTTTGTGAGCTGCTCTGCATCAAAAACAAAACCATAAGATCTGACGGGGTTCAATACATCATTCAATTCATTATCTGTTCCTATAAGAATATCAGGGGAGATGTTGCATATTACACGCACCAGATCCGATATAGTCTCGCAGTGCTTTGCTTTACCCTTGGAGAGCTTATCCAATTCAGCCTTATATGCATCACTTATGCTCTGTAGCACTTCATTTTCAAACAGAGTCTCGTTGCTGCCGAATCTACCTCTCCAGCTCCTATAGTCAATTACGCGGGGATCTTTGGCATCAGAATACTTGTCCAGGGAGAATACCTGTTTCTTGTCATACCAATAGTTCAGGTATGTGTTGAGAACAGCATTGCGACTGTCTTCGTTATCAATGACGAGGACCGTCTTGCCGTCCTGTTTCTCGATGTTTATTGAGAAGTTATCCTCAAGCTCGAAGAGGATATGCATAATATCTTCCTCTGACGTGATGTTTATATCGGACAACGCAGCAACATCCACATCCAAAGCATCAGCGATTGCCTTTAGCATGTCTGCTTTAGGCGTTCTGATGCCACTCTCATACTGTCTTACTCTATCGCCTTGAAGGCCGATCTTGTGGCCCAGCTCATCTTGGGTATAACCGCGAAGATTCCTGAAAAATCTGATTTTGTTACCAATTGTCATAAGTCTCCACACTCCTTCGTAACTGCATTTTAGCATAGACTGTGCGGAAATGTAAATAACCAAAATACAAAAAGGAACAAAAAAGTACTTGCAAAACAAAAACGACTGTTGTATATTGTGTGATAGGAACATATCTGTTCCTGAGAAATAAAACGAAAGGAGCCGAGAAGGTGCGGTGAAAGCCCGCACGTGAACCTTGACATTTAAATAAAAAGACCGGAAGGTACGAAACTTGTATCGGCGTTAAAATACCAAGCCAAGTTGACTCCGACCTCGCCAAGACCTCCCGAAAGGGAGAGAGCGATAAAGGGGATGAGTCAGAATCGGGGTTGCACCCCGAGGGAGGCGAAGACAGATACAAAGTCAGGAAACTTCTGTGAAGAGCAGCGGGGCGTATCAGTCACCGGGGTGGAACTCCCATGATCTCGTAGTCAGCAATGCGAGAGCCTTCCGGTCTCAAACCAAAAACCCAAAAAACAAAATCCCAGGGGGGAGTCTGTCCTCTCCCCGGGAGGAAGAACAAAAAATCTAAAGAAACGAGGTAAAGAAAAATGGCAGAAAACAAAACAATGTTTATCGGTGTAGCTCAGATCCAGCAGGACTGGGGAATCTCGAGATCCAAGGCTTATCAGATTATCAAGGACCTGAATGCGGAACTCAAGAAGAAGAATCCCGGAGCTCTTGTAGTATCAGGAAGAGTAAATCGCTTCTGGTATGAAGAGGCTTGCCTTCAGAGAGGTAACGGCAATGGGAACGTCTGAAATGTTACACGTAGAACAAAAAAGAAAAGCCTCTCCTAAGAGAGGCAAATACGCATGCAAAAGCACACATAATTATGTAAGCAACTTGATTATAGTGCTTTTCTGCGTTTTTATCAATCAGAAATACAGGAGGCATTATGGAAAGTAAGAATTCTTTCTTAATATACACGTCTTGGAGAAGCTTCTTTGAGTTGCTGGAAGAACCGGAACTGATCAAGGAGCTTCTCTATACAATGTTTGATATTGCAGAAGGCAAGGAAACGGCAGTAACAAACAACAGAGTGAAATCAGCCTTGAAAGCGATCGAGCCGAAAATGAGAGAGGATCTCGAAGCTTATGAGGCCAAATGCGAGAAGAACAGAAAAGCAGCTCAGAAGAGGTGGGGTAATCCATCTGATATGCATTCGCATGCAGATGCAATGCAAACGGATGGTGATACTGATTCTGATACTGATACTGATACTGAGTCTGATAATGATACTGATATTGATATGTCTGTCATGACAGGCAGCGGTGCTCCATCCGTCGCAGATGTCATGGGATTCTCCCGTAATCATAAACTTGATATGTCCGAAGAAGATGCTAAAGAGTTTATTGATTACTACTTCACAGACCGTAAGGGAACGATAAACGGAGAACCTATAAAGGATTGGAGAAAACTGGTTAAGTCCTGGAGCGAACACACGCTTGTGGTATCGGACTCTATTTTGGGACCGGATCATGAAGGGTATGAGGCCTTTCTCAGATTGCCTATCAATCTTCAAGACAGAGTTGTAAGGGAACAGACAAAGTTTGGCGGCCGCAATATAACCAAAGCAACAGCTATGGCTATCACAGCGTGCAGAAGGGCGGTGTGATATGGCAGTATTTAAAGACAAAGGCAGCATGTATAACGGCAAGAAGTGGAGAGTACTCTGTTACTACACTGACTGGCGTGGACAGCGTGTACGCCATGAGAAACGCGGTTTTGAAACAAGGCACGATGCACTTGAGTATGAGCGTACTTTTTTAGCAAAGCAGACCAAGGATATCAATATGGCGTTTAACTCCTTCGTTGATATCTACTTGCGGGATGTCACACCTCAGCTCAAGAAGAGTACGATTGCAAACAAGATCCAAATCATTGATAAGCACATCAGACCGTACTTCAGCGAGATGTCTTTATCGGAGATCACATCAACGCATATCCTTCAGTGGCAGAACGAACTTCTGACTATGAGGGATGATGACGGTAAGGGTTATTCACCGACCTATCTCAGAACGATCAACAATCAGCTGACGGCTATCTTCAATCATGCGGTCAACTACTACGACCTTCCCAAGAACCCTTGTAAAGCGTTTAAGAAGATTGGAAAGAAGAGTAATAAGGAAATGCTCTTTTGGACGAAGGAAGAGTATCTGAAGTTCTCAGAGGCGATTCAGGACAAACCGATCTCATATTACGCGTTTCAGGTTCTCTACTGGACCGGCATCAGATGTGGGGAGTTGTTGGCTCTGACGAAGAAGGATATCGATCTTGAGAAGCGCACTTTGAGAGTCAACAAGACCTATCAGGTCATAAACGGAGAAGAGATGGTAACGGATCCCAAGACGGAAAAGAGTAACCGCACGATCGATTTGCCGAAGTTCTTATGTCAGGAACTGCAGGACTATCTCGAATCAATATACGGTCTTGATGATGACTGCCGTATCTTCCCAGTATCGAAACACTATCTCCATCACGAGATGGACAGGGGCAGTAAGAAGGCCGGCGTTAAGAGAATCAGAATACACGATCTCAGACACTCTTGCTGCGCACTCCTTATCCATCTCGGATACGCTCCGGTTCAGATTGCTGAAAGACTCGGTCACGAGAGCGCCGTGATAACTCAGCGGTACGCTCATCTTTATCCTTCCGTACAGAAGGATATGGCCAACCGTCTGGATCAGGAATTCAACGAATCGGAAGGAGAATGATCATGGGAAAGATATACGGAAAGACCAAGGTAGATAATCCGAAGCCGAAGAAAAAGAAGAACGAACACAACAGGATCAGAAACAAACTTCAGAACTTTCGGGTTTCTCCGAAAGAGTGCGAACTGATAAATGCACGCATCGCCACTACGGGAATGACGAAATCTCATTTCTTTATTGAGAGCTGTCTTTATCAGAAGATCCTCGTTAAAGGAAATATCCGCACGTTTGCAGAGATTAGAAGAGCGGTCTTGGAGTTGTCGGAGAAGATCGACAAGAATCCTGATCTGACTTCTCTCGATCCTGTGGATGCGGAACGGCTGAAGACGATACTGGAGATCTTAAACTATCTTTTTTGATAGCAACTATTTGGTAAGGCCCGGGATAACGATCCCGGGCTTTTCCTATCCCCAAAACAAAACTAATTCAATTAAAGGAGATTTATAACAATGACTACAAGATCATATGACGAAAGATTAAAGGAATTAAAAACGAAGGTCGAACAGCTTAAGGCTCAGGAACGAGATCTTACGAAGCGACACAACGCAGAGGAACGCAAGAAGAGGACGAGACGCTTGATCGAACTCGGCGGTATCGTGGAGTCTGTTTTAGGCAGGCCTACTACCGACCAGGACAAAGTCCGCTTACTGTATTTCCTCAAACTCCAGGAACAGAAAGGCAGTTTCTTTAGCAAAGCCATGAACGACGAAAGCGTTGGAGGTGATGCAAATGACTGACCTGAACCCTGAACTTCCCCTCTCCCTTAACTTGTTAAGGGCGCACTTATATGTGGGCGGGGCCCACATTACAGTGCGCTCTCCGAGGGGTCTTATGCAGACGGCACCAAAGGGCGTTGCCCTCTTGGAAACCTACAAGGATGCTTCGCTCCTTGACCTAGACCAAGTTTCACTTGGATGGAGTCTTGCAGACGCTGTAACAGTCCGCAACAGCATTGATACAGGAGGGCGCGAATCATGTCGATATACCATTGCTCTATAAAGATCGTGAGTCGCGCAGGTGGTCGTTCTGCTGTTGCCTCCGCCGCATACAGAGCCGGTGAGAAGCTCTATAACGAAGAGACAGGTCTGACCCATGACTTCACACATAAAGGCGGCGTCGTAATGAACGAGATCATCCTTCCGGACAATGCTCCGAGAAGGTTTCTCGATCGCCAGGTCTTATGGAACGAAGTGCAGCAGATCGAGAAGCGTTCTGATGCACAGTTCGCACGTGAGGTCGAGGTTGCTCTCCCCAATGAAATGAGTCGTGAAGAACAGAGCGAATGTGTAAGAAGCTTTATCCAAGACAACTTTATCAAAGAGGGCATGATCGCTGATTGGGCTCTTCACGATAAAGGTGACGGCAATCCTCATGCTCACATCTTACTGACCCTTCGAGGGATAGATGAACATGAGCAGTGGCTTCAAAAGCAGAAGACAGTTTTTGCTAACGGCAGAGACGAAAAAGGCAGGCCGATATACGACCCGACTAAACCTTCCTACGATCCAAAAAGAAAAGATGAAACTTCCCGGTACCGCATCCCTCAATTGGACAAAGACGGCAAGCAAAAAGTCAGAGTCCGTAAGGGCAAGGGAACGGAATATCTTTGGGAGAAGATCACGGTTCCCGAGAACGACTGGAACGATCACAGCAAGGCTGAGATCTGGAGATCCTCATGGGCGGAACACTGTAACAGGTATCTTGCAAAAGACAAGCAGATCGATCACAGAAGTTATGCAAGGCAGGGGATAGATCAGGTGCCTTCGATCCACGAAGGCGTTGTCGCAAGACAGATGGAAGCGGAAGGTAAGACTGCCGACAGATGCCAGATCAACCGAGAGATTCGGGAGCGGAACTCTTTAAGAAAACAGATTCGGGAAATAACCGAAGAGATCACAAAAATAATCACAGAAAAAGCGAGGTCTATATATGGACGATTTGAAAAACTTAGAAGAGCTCTTGGAGATCCTGAAGGCACAAGAGCAGATGCAGGACATTCTGGAACATCAGCAGCAGGAGATCGATTCTCTGCAAGAGCAGCTGGAAGAATCGCTGAAGTTAAACGAGCAGCTGACGACACAGAACAAGCGATTGAAAGAACAGATAAACGAATTATCGAACTTAAAAACTTGATAAAGGAGGCAAAGGACAATATCTATGAACGATTCGAACGACTTAAAGCTAGACGCGCTGCTTTCCGATATGGAGAGTATGCAGGATCAGCTGGAGAAGCAGCATACGCAACTGGAAACGCTGCGCACGGAGAACTACAAAGCACTCAAGACAGTATCGGATCTTTCCTCAGAGAACTCGATGCTAAGGAGCGAGCTTCAGAAGAAAAGCGACACGATAGTATCGCTGAACAAGAAACTGAAGGACCAGTGTCTGGTCGAAGGGGATCTCGTGAAGAGCGAGGAAGCCAAGAGAGTCGGAGAGAAAGCCCTAAAAGAGGCGGAAACGATTCGTTCCAACTTCGAATGTAAACAGTCTGAACTTGATGACCGGGAGGCCGAGATCAGGCGCAAAGAAGGTGAGCTTGAGATAGAGATCGATACAGAGGCTGAGAACCGTATTGTTGATGCCCGAAATGAGCTTGAAGCGGAGTATAAGCGCAAGGAAGAGCACATCTGGCATATGTCTCATTTAAGAGAGCAGGCAACCGAAGACAAGTACAAGAGACTGACGGTAAGGTATCAGGTGGAATTCACGATAATCCTGTTTTACAGCGTTATCGTAACTGCACTGCAAGTTATCGCCACTCCGAAGATAATGGAAGGTGCCATACAATTCATCACTTATTGGTTTCAGGCTCTTGTAGATTTCGATGCGAACGTGATCGGCTTTGGTCACAAGGTCGCTAATATCAGCAGCCTTATTCCGAACTCTACGGCATCCAGCATCGTCTTCTGGGTGCTGCTGATACTCATATCCGTTATAGTGATTGGAATCGTATATCTGACGATTTACAGCGTCATTATCCTCTATGTGAGATATCTGAAGGCGAACCAGTTCGACAGATATACTGTTATAGCCGCTATAACGGTCCTGGCGTTCACCATATTCCTTGCGAATGCGATAAAGGGTATTGCACCTATAAATCTCTTCGCGATTCAAATAGGCCTGTTCCTGGCTTATTCAGGGGTACGGGCTTGGGTAGAGAGTAGAAGATAAAGATTGGGGAGAATCCATCGCGGGTTCTCCCCGTCTTTTTTTATGCATCGAAATACCTTACAACAAACAAAACGGTGACGAAATAATCGCCACCGCTTTGCAAGAGCTTTTTTCGGAATTTCTTGAAATTTTAGGAGATTTCAAATGAATCCAACTACATAGTAACAGCAGATCCGAAATCATGAGTTCCAATAAACGGACTTATGAATAAAAGGAGAGGGCAATGCCTCTCCTTTAGTGTTAAATTTCGATATTCCTGTGTTCCATTGCATCTCGGATAAATGACTCGATTAGCTCCTTATTATTTTTATAATCTTCTAACTTGTTAATCTTTATGCGATAAGCTCTGCTTCTGGATCCATAAATCCATTCCAAGTCTGAATTATCTAACAACTCACTTCTTTCTGGTGTTTCAGGACACTTAGCAAGTATATAAATGAACTTTTTCTTGGGCCTGAAATATATAAAATTGGATGCAGTGCCGTTTTTAGCCAAGCCAACATAAAACTTGTTGTACTTCAATTCGAATCCGGGAGCATACTGAGAAACATCTTTGAAGATTGCATCAACATATTTAAGAACAGAACTCTTTTTCTCCCAATAGTTTCTGTCTGTAGGCTCGGTTTCCTCTTCCTCATCAGTTCCAAGAGAGATGCGATCAAGCACTTTAACAAAACTGAGCTGGATATCATCACCAATCTTGGTAGCCTGCATCTGTAATGCAATGAGCGGGATGGATCCGTTGAATAACTGAATAACATTCATAAAACGACCGGTGATCTCTTCGGCAACAATAACAGCGCAATGATCATACTGCGGATATCTCTTTCTCTCATTATCCCAGTATTCGATAGTACGAATGATATGACTCGGATCGGTTGCACCAAGCTGGATCTCGATTTCGTATCTTGTGTCATTATCATCAGCCATAAGAATATCTAATCTGCCGCCTGCAGGCTGTGTTTTCTCACGTCTTATCGGAGTTAAATCACCAAGTCCGAGCACCTGCGGATTATCAAAAATGAACTGTTGAATATTGTCTTCTTTGATCTCAGGATTGTTCTTTAAGTAAATCTTTTCAGCACTAACAAGTTTTGCCATATTACTTTTCCTCCGTGAGTTTTTGATACATCTTCATGAGTTCTGCAACAATCTCGGGTTCTTCTATATCCGGAGAAAAACCATAAGCTTTCATGACAGCTTTGTCATTTGCATCATGAGCTTTGCGAAGCTCTGGTGGCATAGTTAAAGGATCATAAAGATCAGCAAGGCTACTATTGGGATATAATGCTCGTGCTTCAAGAATAGCATCGGCTGTTTGCTCTATTCTTACTATTTGTTCTGTTGTTGGATTCGGCCAAGGGAAAGTATTATATACGAGATCCCTTGAATACCTATAGTCACTTTTCAATCTGCCGCAGGTTTTTCTCATCCAGTCGTTATGAATACTGGAACAGAGTATTCCAAAGTGGTAAACAGAAGCATATGGAATTATCTGAACCTGATTATTGGTAATAGTATCACCGTCAACATAACCAATAGGAACATATTCCCTACGAGAAGACGAGACAATTGGAACTGCAATATAGTCAACACCAATAGGTTGTGTATGTTGTGCTAACTTGGTTGGTGTTTGTGCAAATTTTTGTATTTCCTTTGCCTTGCTCGATAATCTGAAATCACGGACTTTAGAAATTCTGTCCATAACGTTTTTCATAGCTTTTAACTCTGATGGTGTGCTGTCTTCCAAAAACAAAAACCAACGGTCAATATTATTAATAAACTCTCTTCCGCCAATGAATTTATGAATTAGACTCTTAGCGGACGGTTCAGATTTAACGAATTCATCAACTTCTTCTTTAGAATTAAATGTGTAAAAGCCGCCGTCTCTTGGTATATTTCCATAAATCATTTTAGGAACGTTTTTACACAAAGGGACAGAAGCACTCTTCACTATCACATCATTTTCGCCATCCGTTAAATAGGGTGTAATAGTTTGCACTGCAAACTGTTCTTCGCCATCGTATATGGTTTTATTAACTCGTGCTTTCTTTGAAAAGCCTATGATAACACAATGAACATGAGCTTTTTGTGAAGCCTCACTATCCCATACAAATGTCCTATGTGCAAAATTAATAATGACATTGGATTCAATTAATTTATTCCATAAGGTTTGAATATGAGTTCCTTGAACCACAGTATTTGTAGAAACAAAAGCACATTCGATTTCTGTGCCGCTAATATAATCAGCTGCTATTGCATACCATGCAGAAACATAGTCTAATCGACCTTGTTTTCCACTAAAAATTCTAATCATATCTTCCTTTTGTTCAGGGCTTACATTCCTATGACCTACAAATGGTGGGTTTCCCATAATATATGAACAATCATTAGGTGACAGGATATCATTCCAAGTTAATTGCAGAGCATTTCCTTCAATTATGTTCACATATGATTTTAAAGGAAGGAAGTCGATATTGTGATAAACAATAGCTGAAGTTTCATTTAACATTTGGCTTTCGGCTATCCAAAGTGCCGTTTTTGCAACTGAAACAGCAAAATCGTTTATTTCAATTCCATAAAATTGAGAAAGACTAACCTTGATTACACTGTTTGCGGAACCCAGTTCGCCTAAAGCAATCTGTTTATCGAAAACCGTTTTATCTAATTCGATTATGTTTTTTATGACTTCATTTTCCATCCTGCGCAATGAAAGATATGTTTCAGTAAGAAAATTACCAGAACCGCAAGCTGGATCAAGGAACTTAAGTGTTCCAAGTTTATTTTGGAAATCCTGAAGTCTTTGGCGCTTAATATTGGGTTGCTTTGATTCGCTGATGGATTTGTATTCTTCCTTAAGATTATTAAGGAACAGTGGATCAATCACTTTATGAATATTCTCTATCGACGTGTAGTGCATACCGCCTTTACGGCGCGTTTCTTGATTGAGCGTACTCTCGAAAACCGCACCAAATATAGTAGGTGAGATCTCAGACCAATTGAAGTCTGATGTCTCCGTCATTATAGATTGTGTTTTCTCATCAATCTGAGGAACAATAATGTTTCTATCAGCGAATAGTCCACCGTTAACATAAGGGAATGCTAGAAGCTCTGGTTCCTCTGTGCGATCACGTTCATCTTCTTTGGTATCAAGAATACGGAAAAGATCTTTCAAACCATTTCGAAGGTGCTTAGGGTTAAATGACGCAACATAATCACGAAACTGATATTTGTTAAATAATCCTGCATCTTCAGCGTAATAACAGAAAACAAGACGAACGCAAAAGAGGTTTAGGCTTTTATATTCTTCTTCAGTAGGTTCTCCTGGATAGAGGGCCAAAAGAGCATCATAAACTCTGCCAATACGATCACCAGCCTCTTGAGATACTTTTAATTCGCGTCGAATCTGCTCGACCTGAGGATCAAAAAGAAAGAGCAGCATATGATACTCTTTATCAAGGTCCTTAAGGTATATCTTTATGACATCCTCTTCTGGCTTCCTTTTTTCCATGTCATAGACCCAGATTTCATCGAAGTTGGAAGTTACGATCCATCTGGCCTTTTCGCTTCGAGGTAGCCCATTATCATAATATTTCGCTTGCTCATATGGAGTCATACCTTTATGACCGGCTTGGGGTTTATCTAAAGCAATACCAAGACTTTTCTGTTCAATGATGATATTTGTCTCTGGAATATAAACATCAATACGTTTGGTGTTTCCATCCTCGCCGACGACTTTTTTCTGAAAATCAAGACGATCTGTAACATCAGATTGTGCGAATACATTCTGAAAAAGGTCTATCCAATAGGAACGATCATCTTCATCTTCCTTGCCGCGACCAGTCCATTTCTCTACAAACTTTTTTAATCCTTGCTTATCTACTGCTATTGCCATATTATTTACCTGTTGATAGATATAAGAGCTATGTTTTGAAACCGACAATTCAATTATATCATTGCGGTAAAGCCATTAATGGTACATAAGCCACTAAAAAGCCACCTCCCGCACTTAAATAGTCAAAGAATTGGTGGAATAGAAAGAAGAATACCACAAGATATTGTGCTTTTTGGAACTCATCTACCACAAGATATGGGAGTCTGCAAAGAACTCGAATAGTTGACGAGGTTCTGAAAGCCAATAAAATAAGGCATTTCAGAGATTTGAGTTCATCTCGGATAAGATTTGGATAATAGGGAAGAATAACCAATTATTCCAAGTAGCAACAGG
>JAEEGI010010057.1_pt1 | contig 20589 bp, 15 predicted proteins | sample 8958751 | NCBI WGS metagenome assembly JAEEGI01 (sample SAMN16246545, study PRJNA631951) | gut metagenome | biome: gut microbiome; feature: rumen; material: KS-attached | host: Bos | place: Iran: Karaj | collected 2018-10 | reverse complement strand
TTTTCATTATAAAAAAAATGAAATTAATTATTAAATAAAAATGTCAAATGAAGAAATTTATAAAAAACTTTAGTAAAAATTTTTTAATTTTTAATTTTTAGTGAGCTTAAATCGAATATAAATTTTTCTATAAATGAATATTTATATTATTCTCAACAAAATTCTAATATAATTTCATTTTTATTACAATGTCAATCAAATTATATACAACAGTATAAAACAAATTTTGTACATCAAAACAGTATTGAATTTCAAAATGAAACAAATTTATTAAAACAAAAAAGAAAAATTAAATCCAATGAAATAGATACATTAGATACAAATTTATTAAATAAATCAATTTCTGAAACATCAAATGAAAAAATTATTAGAACTGTTAAAAATAAAAAAATTGTTTATTGTCAATCTGATTTTAATTTTTCACCTAAAACAAATAAACAATTATCAAAATTTAATGAAAAAAATGAGAAAAAAAAAGAAGAAAATTTTGATGAAAAATTTCGAGGTTTAAGAGGAAGTAAATTTAGAGGTGTTTCAAAAAATGGAAATCAATGGCAAGTTTTAATTATGATTAATAAAAAGAAAAGATATATTGGAAATTATAAATCTGAAAAAGATGCTGCAAGAGCTTATGATATTGTTGCTATTCAAAATCATGGAAAAAAAGCTAAAACTAATTTTTTTTATACTAGTTTTGAAATTGAAAAAATAAAAAATATGTATACAAATCATAATTATAAATGATTGATTTATGCATTTAAAAAAAATTTATGAAATTTTATGATTATAATATCTAATAATAGTTTTTATTATTAAAATATAATTATTTTTATATAAATAATAAATAAAATTTTTATTTTTAAAAATTTTTTTATTAAAAATTAAAAAAATATTTTATTTGTTTTTTCAAAAACAAAAAAAATAAAATAAATCTAAAATTTAATATCTTAACAAAAATAAACTATTAAAAAAAGTTTTAAAAATAAAATTAACTGAATATATTAATTTTTATTTATTTCTTTATATTTCCATTTTCATAATATTTATTAGTCTTAATAGAAACCATTCTAGAATTTAAAATATTCTCATTTCTTAAACTCCTACTTTCATTATTATAATTTTTAATTCTATTATCAGAAATAATTTCAGAGCGACTAACTTTAGAAAAACTATTTCCACTATTATCACCAATTAATTCTCTTAATTTCTTTTGCATTTTTTCAACTTCTTCTTTTTGATGTTTCATTTCTTCAGAATTTAATTGTTGTTTTTTAACTAATTCATCAGCAGATAAAATTTTAATATTTTGAATATCTTTTAATATTTTTGGATGTCTACTAGTATTAATATTTGGTAATTTATCACTTCGATTATTTCTTGCAATTTTTGCTTTATTATTATCATTTAATAAAACATTATCTTTTGCTGCTCTAATATCACCTTTTATTTCTTTTATATTTTGATCATTATTTAAAAATGAATTATTATTAGTTAATTCTATAAATTTTTTTTCTATATCATTTATATTTTTCATTATATCTGATAAATTTTCTCTTATATTTGAACATTCTTGAATTAATAATTGATTATCTAATCTTATATCTTTCATCATTTCATCTTTTTCAATTCCTATTCTTCTTCTTTCTGACCTTTTATCTATTAATTCTTTTAAAACATTATTTTTTTGATGATATATTTCTTTTTCTATATTTTTTGTTTGTAATTTCATTTCTGGACTTATTACTTTAGCTTCTTTTTTTCCATCATCAAAATGATATAAATAATTTTGATAAACTTGGAAAATTTTATCAATAATATCTTTTTTACTATCTAATTTATCTTTTAATATTGAATTTAATGATATATCAATTGTCTTATATAAATTTTTTAATCTGTATAAATTTTTTTTTGTTTCAGATAATTCATCTCTATAAGTTTCTATACATTTTTGATTATTATCAATTAATTCTCCAATATTTAATAATTCAGCATATAATAAATTAAATCTTTTATAAAAATCAGAATGTAAAGATTCAAAATTTTTTATTTGTTCTTCAATTGGAGTTTTTTCTAAAATTAAATTTTTAATTTGATATTCTAAAACAAATCTTAATTGTTCTAATCTATCATTAATTAATCTTTTTTCCTTTACTAATTTCTCTTTTCCAGAAATTTTATTTTCATTATCAGTTAATAATTGATTCATTTGATTTAATTTTAAAGTATTAAAAATATAAGTTTCCATTAATTCTTCATTATTTGCTTTTAATTCTTTTAAATGATTTTCCCATTCATTAATTTTTTCATCATAATTTTTATTATCTTTTGTTTTTTTCATTATTTCATTATTAGTTTCTTTTGTTTTCTCTTCAAATTCTTCTAAAAATTCTTTAAATCCTTTTTCTTTTTCTCTTAATTGAGTTTCATATTTATCTTCATTTTTTTCACATTCATAATTAAATTTTTTCTTTTTATCTTCTATCATTTTATCAATTTCATTTTTTTTTTCTACTAATATTTGATGCATATTTTCTAAACAATTTGCAATATTAGTATTTGTTCTATTTCTCATATTTTCTATCTCAGATTTTTTTTGTTCAAATTTTTCTTTTGCGATTTTAATACAATTAATTAATTTTGTTGTTTCAATTTGTTTATCTTCTTTTTGAACTTTAAATTCCTTTTTCATTACACCTAATTCATCTCTAATATTTTTAATTTCATTTTCTCTTTTTTCTTTTAAATTTTTGGTTACTTTTTCTTTTTCATTTTCCTTTTCTTTAACAGCTTTAACTTTATTTTCTAAAATTTCTGTTAAATTAGTTCTTTCCTTATCTAAAGCGTTAGCATTATTTTGAATTAACTTTTCTTTATTAGATTGAAATTCTCCAATTAAATTTTGAATTGCGTTTTTCTTCTTTTTAAAGTCTTCAATTTTACTTTGATAAATAGGGTCAGTTAAATAAATAATATCAGAATAATCAAAGAACATTTTTTTAGGTAAAACATTATTTTGATTGAAATATAAATAATTATTAATAGTAAAAGGGAAATCATTACTAATGCAAGTAATACAAGAAACAAAGACGCTTCCATCTTCACTTGATGAATATAATAAATGTAAATCTCTAGAAATAACAACTGAAGTAATAGGAGCAGAATGAATAAATATTTCATTATATTGAGGATGTTCAATATTATTTGAATCTTTATTCATATTTTGAATTGGCCATAAACAAGTTCTTAAACTTCCTAAATTTGTTCCAAAAATAATAGAATCATATTTTTTAACAATTAAACATGTTTGATATATTGTATCTGAATACCATTCCCAATGTTTATCTTCTTTAAATCCTTTATATACTCTTTCTCTTTTATCTGCACTTGTTATTAAACAATGATCTAATGATGGGTCATATGTAAAATCTATTATATTACCACTAAAATCAGATATTTTTAATATTATATTTTTATCATTTTCTTCTTTTTCAAATTTATCTTTTGTTGTTGGCATTCCTTCAATTAGTCTTTTCCTCCAATTTAATTTCCATCCAATTAAATTTATACTGTTATCATTAAATTGAGCAACAATGCATTTAGAGTCATTAACAAAATTTAATTTTGTAGGACAAGGAACTTTTGAAATCATAAATTCATATTCATAAGTAGATATATTAAATATATTTATTGTAAAATCATTTTCAAATTCACTTGTTGCAAAAGCTAAATAATTTCCTGTCTCATTAAAACATGCTCCTCTACAATACATTGTTATTTTAAATACTTCTTTTATTTCTTGTCCTAATATTGCATAAATATATCCTGAATCTTTATAAGCACAAAAAAAACATTTTCCTAATGGACTAAATGTTAATGTTAAAGGATTTTCATCTAATTTTTTATGAACAAATAATTCATAACTTACATTTTCTTTATAAAATTTAGTTCTTTTATGAATATAATTGGGAATTCCAGCATCAAAATTTTTTTGATTGGAAAAAACTTCATCTGGATTTTTTTGGATTTGATTATATATATATAAATCTTGTGAATTTTCACCATTATTTATTATAAAATAATTTGGAGTGTCTGTTAAATGTAATTTATTAACTCTATAACCAACTCCTGAATTTTCCAAAATTTCACTTAAAAACACAAATGAAGGGGAATTATTAATTAATTCTATTTTATATTTAAAATATGTTAAATTAACTTCTGTTAAATTATAATTTATTTCTCCTGATTTCTTCAATTCTCTTTGTTTTATTATAGGAGAATCTAATTTATGAATTGAATCTCCATTAATTAAAATAAATTTTGACATTTTTGAATCTATCGTTATTGAGTAATTTACAGAAGGAATTTGAGATAATTTTTCTATACTAACAACTTTAATTTTTGGTATTTCATTCCTTTCTTTTATTATTTGTAAAATAAAAACAATTGGTGAACATGTTAAAAAAATAAATATAAAATCACCTCTTGTTATTATATATTTTATTGGATTATTTTTTGCTCCAACTGATAATTTATTATCATTTTCAAAATTAGGTAATAATTGAATATGATTAGGATGTATAAAATTATCTAAATAAAATGGTTTTACTTTATATTTTGGAGTAAAATCATTTATTTTAACCCAATCATTTTTAAGAAGACAAATATAATCCGCTCTTAAATATAATGGATTTTTTTGTTTTGTTTCTTCATTTATACCTAATTTATATATTTCAAACCATTCATTTTTAAAAGAAATAATTATTCCTTGTAATATATTTCCTTTAATAAATTCAGCATCAGTAATAAATTCATCGCTTTTATCATAAAAAATATGTTTAGTTTCAATTTTTCTTTTCATACTATCATATTCAATTAAAACAACTGAATTATAAGAATATAATAAAAATTGATTTTTAGGATTTTTATAAGGTGAACATTTAATTCCTTCAAAATTATAATCAAAATCTTCAATAGCAAGTAATAATCCAACAATATAATTCCAAATAAAAACTTTTGAATGATTTTCATTATCTTCATCTCTTAAAATAATTAAACAAAGATCACCTTCTTCTTGACAAACACAATCATAAACATAACTATTATAATCTACATAAGCACCAAAATCTAATATTATTTTTTCTCTTAAAACATTACAATCTAAATTAATAATTTCAACTTTTCCAGAATAATATTTTTTATCTTCATTTGGATTTACTTTTTCACCTATAAAAAGTAAATTTTCATTTGTTGAACTTTTTTGTCTATAAATTGAAGTTACAATTGAATCTGTTTTAAGAGGAATTAATTTTTGCTTTTTGGTTTCATAATTTTCAATTATTAAATTTGATCCTGAGATATAAACATATTCATCAGTTTCATTTAAAATTACCAGATTTCTTCTAATCCATAAATGATAAGAAGTTAAAGTTGAAAATGGTTGAATACTTAATCCATTTGATATTGAATCATTTGTTTGATATGTTGGATCTCTCCAAATTGGTTTGTGATTTATTATTTTCATAAATCTATTTTCTTCTTCTTCTGATAATAAATATGACATTTTTATTTTTTTTTTTTTTTTAATTTTTTTTATTAGGTAATCAATACATTAAATAAAGTTTTTTTAGTTATTTTGAAAAATATGTTTTTTAAATAAATAATATATTTTAATTAATTAAGGCATTTTATTTATATTCAAATTTTTTTCATTGAACATGAATCAAATGTATTATTACATATTGAATAAATATAATTCGTATTATCTTTAGCTATTATTTTTTTAGATTTATTTTGGTAAAAATCACTTCTATTTAAATTTAAATCTTTTGCATCTTTTTTATTTAAATTTAAATTATTATAATTTAATATGTTAAATGTATTTAAATATTCATCACATTCTTTTTCTACTTTTTTATCATGAATTGATGCTAATTTTTTGGATTTATCATTTATTGTAGGTTTTAAATATTTTTTATTTTTTTGATTTTCAATATTATTTTTATAAATATAATTTTTAGAAGATAAACCTCTTTTTCTTCTATAAATATTATTTAATAAATATTTTTCCTCATTAGAAATATTATCATATAATTTATTCATTGCTTCAATAAAATCATCTTCATTTAAAGTTTGTTTATCTTCTATTAATTCATCTAATATAGGATTTATAATTTTTAAAACTTCTTTTGGAGTTTTTTTAGTATATATTAAATTTGGAGAAATATAATTATCTTGATCATTATCTAATTCTTTAAAGATTAAAGAGAAGATTTCATTATTTTTTTTTTGTAAAATTTTTTCACTTTCTTTTCCTAATTGAATATATTTATTCCCTTCTTTATTATAATATTTTTTATATAAATCTTGTTTTTTTCTTTCATATTTTTTTGCATATAAATAATTTTTATTATAAACATCAATATTAGAATGATTAAAATTATGAATTTTTTTAGAAATTTTAGGTGAAAATAATTGTTTACAATCTTTTTTATAATTATCAACAAAATTTTTTAATTCTTCATGTCTTTGTTTATATAATCTTGTAAAAAATTGTTGTCTTTGATTAAAATTTAATTCAGTTTTATAATTATTATTTATTTTTGGTTTAAAAGGATATTTATCTTGATATTCTTTTTTTAATCTTTCCATTTTAGATTGAGATAATTGTTTTCTATAAGAAGAAGGAAGATAATTAATTTCATTTTCAATATATTTTTTAGTATTTTCATTTTTTTTAGCACTAAATGATATATTTTTACTTTGATTTAATGTTTTAAATTTATGTTCAATAGTATTTGGTTTTATCTCTTCATGTGGAATTAATCTTTTTATTTTTGGAACATTAAATATTTTTTCAAAAAAATTTTTTCCTGAAATTTTTGTGTTTATTGATAAACATTTATTTAAAAGATTTTTTTTAATACTTGATGAATTTACAAGGTTTCTATTTGTATCTGTATTACTTCTTATTTGAAAAATATTATTTGTTTTATTAATAATATTATTAGTATTTAAAATTTCTTTTTCTTTTTTTCTACTTTCACTTTTTTCATTTTCTAATGTTTTTCCTGTGTTCATATTATTAATATCTTCATTTCCTTTATTGATATTATTTTTAATTTCTTTGTTTTTGAAAATATTTAAATTATTCTCTTCTCTTAATTGAATTTCTTTATCTTTTTCAATAATATTTTCATAAGAAATATTAGTTTTATTCTTTTTAGAGTTATTACTTTCACTCATATTATCACTTTCTACTTCTTCAATTTCCTTTTCTTTATTTTCAAATTGTTTAATTAATTCACCTATTTTTTCTTTTAAATATTCCATTGAAGAACAATCTAATTGATGCTGTTTACAAAAAGTTTGAGCTAATAATTCAGGATCTGAATCATAATATATTTTAATATGAACAATTTTTTTATGTTCTAATTCTAAAGTCATTATATATATTGGTTCTTCATCACTATTTTTAATATCAATCACTTCATCTTTTTCAAAATCTATATTATTTATTATTATATCTTCCTTTTTTTGTTCATAATCTATTTTTTTTTTATTCATACTGAAATAAAAATTAATTTTTTTATTTATTTAAAAATATTTTTTAGAAAAGTTTTATACCTTATATAATTAAAACGAATGAAGATAATAAAAATATATAATCTTATATATAAATATATACAAAGGTTTTACTCATAAAAGAGTAGCTATATAAGAGATTCATTAAGATTGATTGAACATTTTTGTTAATAACACTTGTTTTTTAGAATTAATTTTCTTTTTATTAAAAACGTCAATGGCTAAATCTTTATGTTCAAGTAAAATATGTTCTAAAAAATTATTTTGATGACATCTATGAGAACAAAAAACACAATTACAATTATATCTTTTTTCTAAAGCAAATTTATATAATTTATATAAACGAAGAGTTTTAAGAAATTTATCATAAATTTCTTTTTTCATTACTTTAAAAGGGTAAAAATCACACACAGGACAATTTTGAATATTTCCTTCACAACAATTTTTACAAAATAAACTTCTACAAGCTGTACATCTTACTGGTTCATTTAATTTTTTTTTACAAATATTACAAATTTGACCATTAATTCGAGCAGGATTAATATTTATATTATTTGATGTAGTAATCTCCATTAATTATTAAAAAATAACTAATATAAAATATAAATATTAAATAATTAATCAATTTATTTTTTTAAATATTATTTTATTTTACTAAAAAAAAGAATTTTTTATGGATTTCTTTTTTTATTATATTAAAAAAATTGTTAATATGGAATAAAAAAAAAATTAAATATTAATTTATGAAAATTTCTGCAAAAGCCTTCCCCAATTTTTTTTATGAATGTTATTGCTTCCACAATCATTTTATTGTGAAAATTAGGTTATTATTTGTTTAAATAAAAATAATTTTTTGGAAATAAATAAAAATACTTTTAACGATATTTATGTTTATAATTAAAATGAACCTAATATGAATCTACTTAAATTAAATTACTTTGACAATTATCAAAAAAGCTATTTAATTATTTATAATTATATATATAATAATCATTTCCTAATTGGCGAAACTACTCAATTAAAGAATTTATTATTTATACATTTTATATTTTTCCAAAAAATATTAAACTCCAACTACAATTAAAATCATCTATATATATATTATTATCACAATTATTATTTGAATTAAAAAGTAAAGAATAAATTAAATTATCAATAAAATCTAAAATATAATTTGGAATACAAACAGAATAATTTTCATTTTTATTTGTGTTTTTCACAAAATTAAATCTTGAGTGATTTTTCCTTTTAATTTTCATAGAAGAATTACTTAAATTATTTGATGAATTATTTGTATTTATAGAATCATCTTCAGAAGAATTTTTACAAGATTGTAAATTAATATCATTTGTTTTCCCTGGGAAAAATTTTTTAATATAATCTTTATTTTTTAATTTTTTAATAGTAATTTTAGGAAATTTTTTAAATTCTTCAAAATAATCATCTTTAAATACTTTCTTTTTAATAATTGTGATAATTTTTAAAGAAATATTTACAATACTTAAAGCAAATTTAAAGCTATCAAATAAAGCTAAATTATCTATTTTATAAAATAGAAGTTCATTAATAAATAGATCATGAATATATAAACAATTTTTATTAAGACATTTTTTATTATGTAAAAAACAATAACAAAATTTAGAAATGAAGTAACTTACTTTTAATCTTTTTTTTCCAATGAGAAAATTTTCAAGGAAAAGAACAGCTAAAGCAGCTTGATTATTTGTATCAAATTGAACAATAATATTCTTTTCTTCATTTCTATAATTTTTGTCAAAAAATATATGATTTATATGTCCAAATTGGCCTAAATATTTTTTTTGGTAAAGAATATCTTTTGAATATAATTCAATTGGAAGATTCATAATTAAAATAGTATTTTTTAATACAAAATTAAATTTTGATAATTCAACACTGTTATCAGGTGAATTTGTTTTTCGCTGCATTTGATTATAAATTAATTTTTAATTATGATAATATTTATTATTTTAACAATCAAATTATTTATTTTTTTATCCGCTATTTCTAATTTAAAAAATAATTTAATTATATTTAAATATTCATATTTCTCAATTTCAATTATATAATTTTATTTAAATCTTCATGAAAATCAGTATTTTTCCCTTTTTCTAATGTTTTCATATAATCTTTAATTTTATAATTATTTGAACCACCAATGGATTTGATATTCGAAATTTTAGTTTTTTTTATTTCTTCTTCTAATCCTTTTCTAATTTTATTTGAAAGTGTTTTAATTTTATTTATAAATTCTCCTTTAATTATATTACCAAATACATTTAAAAAAACTTTATATGAATTACTAATAGCAAAATTAACTTCTGATTCTTCCATAATATCTAAATATTCAACAATAATAGGTTTATATTTTTCATAATTATTAAATAAAAAAGTAAAATATAAATATTCATAACATTCCATTCTATCATTAAAATCTGTTAATTGTTCTTCCTCTTCAATAAAACCTTGTCTTAATCTTAATTCTTTTTGATCTGAAAAATCTTTTGAAGTAAATTGAATTGGAATTATATATGGGCAAATATAAACTATTCTTTGGAAAAATAAATTTATTATTGTTGATGATTTAAGATTAAAAATTACTTTTGATAATAAATATATTTTTGTTTTTGATTGTTTTAGTAAAGACAAGGATTTTTTAAATATTAATGATAATAAATCATTACATCCACATATGTATAATTCTTTATTTTTTAATTCTTTTAATTCATTCAAATTACTTATTAATAATTCCAATTTTTCTTGATATACTTCAAATGTGTTTAATTGATTTATTGTTGGTGTTATACTAATTAATATTTTATTTGACAATTCTTTGTATTTTGGATCAAATGCGATTTTTTTTAAATCTTCTTTTATTTTTATAAAATTATTACATCCATCTAATAATCTTTTTTTATATATATATTTTTCTTTTATGTCTGTTAATTCCATTTTTTTTTCTTCTTTTATTTTATGAACTTCTGTTTTTTTTTCTTCTTTTAATGTTTTTTCTTTTTTTTTCTCTACTATTTTTTTCTCTTCTATTTTAGGAGTTTCTATTTTTTTTGCTTTTTCATTCTCTTTTTTTGGTTCTATGTTTATCGGAGCATTGATCATTTTGTTTTCATCATTATTGTTTTTCAAACTGTTTCTTTTTTTAATTGAATTTTGTTTTAAATCACTGTCTTTGTTTTCATTATTATTGTTTTGTTTTTTCGTAAATTTTAATAAAGTTAATTTTTTTTTTAAAAATTCCTGACTAATACTAATTTTAGGATTTGTATAACATTGACTTAAAAATAAGTTGCAAAAACTTATGTTTTGAGGAGGAAGATAAGATTTGAAATTTTTCTTTATTTCTTCATTAATTTCCATAATTTTACTTTCCTTCATTTTATTCAAAATAAAAAAATAAATATAGTTTTCAATAAAAAATGATATCGAACAAAAACAAAATTTCAATTTTAATATGATATTATCTACTCGATAAAATAATCAAATAAAAAATAAATAATAATTTTAGTTTATTTCTGATAAAAATTCATTCAGTCTTATTAAGATTGGAGCAATAAAATTATGAAATTAACTCATTATATTTAAATAAATAATTATTCTGAAAAAAAAATAAAAAATAATGATTTTTTATCAAAAACAATTTATCTTAATCATTTAAATTAAAAAAAAAAGAATGCCTCCTAAAAACAAAATACAAAGAAAAAAAAAAAATAAAATGATATAAAAGTATGTAAATCAATTTAACTTAATATATATGAAAAAATAAAAAAAAAATTGTAAAAACAACAAAATTAAATTTCTTCATCAGCATCATCAATAGGAGCTTTATCAGCTTCGAATAATTCTTTTTGCATTAAACTGATTTGTTGGTCACTGATTTCGATTTCTTTAGGAGCTAAAGCAGGAGCTTCAACAAGAGTTAATTGAGGATCATTAGTTAATTTTTTTAAAAGCCAAACAAAAGGTTTTTCAAATTGATAATTACTTTTAGCACTAATATCATAATATTGAATACCATGTTTTCTAGGAAATAAAATTTGTCTAGCTTTAACTTTCCTATCAGCAATATCAACTTTATTACCAACTAAAACCATAGGAATATTATCACAGACTCTAGTAATATCTTTATACCACTTAGGAATATTTTTATAAGTAATTCTAGAACCAACATCAAACATCATTATTGCACAATTTGCTCCAATATAATAACCATCTCTTAAACATGCTAATTTTTCTTGTCCTGCTGTGTCCCATACCATAAAACGTATTTTACCTCTTGATGTGTAAAAATCCATTGGATGCACTTCTACTCCTAATGTTGCTATGTATTTTTTCTCAAATTCTCCTGTCAAATGCCTTTTTACAAATGTGGTTTTACCTGTTCCACCGTCGCCGCATAATATTAATTTGTATTCTGCTATTGGCTTCTCTGATGATTTGGGATCTGGGTTTTGTTGCATTATTTTTTTTTAATTTTTATTTTTTTTTCAGGGTTTTATATAGTTTTTTAATTGTTTTTTTTGGAGGGTTTTTGAATATTTTTTTTTTTTTGGAGGGAATTTTTAATTCGTATTTTGGTATTTTGGGGATAGAGGAATACGAAAAATAATTAATTTTTTTCTTTTATAATTTAATTTAAATAGTTAATTTTTTATTTTTTTAAAATTTATATTTAATTTTTTTATTTCGTTGAATTAATATTAATTTTGTTATCATGAGATTATTATTTTAATTAATATTATTTTTATTTTTTCAAAAATAAAAAATAAATTAGTATTTTTAAATAAAAAATAATATTATTTATTATTCAAACCAACAAACAACATAATTATTATCTCCATTTTTTATATTCATAATTATTAACAACTTCTTCAATTTCTTCAAGTTTTAAATTATTTCCCTTTTCTTTAAGAATATATCTTAATTCTTCATCACCAATGTACCAAATAATTAAAAGCATCAAGAAGAAATTAGGTTCTATCATAAATTTCATAAAATCAAGAAACCCTTGTAAATCTAAAGGTTCACCATTTAAACTTAATTGTTTTTCTGTTGATATATGTATCCTTATGTAAAATCTTCTTTTGATTCTTCTACTGTATCTATTATTGAATCTACCTTTAATTTATTTACCTCCTTTTCCTGCTCAATTAAAACTAAGAGTATATCTTTCTATTTTTCATCTTTTAATTATGATGATGATTGTTTGTTCCCGGATAAGGTTGAATTAGACTTTTTTTATATCTTATTGTTTTATCATTTATAATAATAATTTTTATTTTTTATTTTTATTATATTTATATTATATATATTGGAATATAAATTTCATTTTTTTTTCATTCTGTTTCTTTTTGGTTTAATAAGGTTTCATGAAGTGCTTGCTGTAATATTATTATGTCTTTTTCTGTTATTTGCTTTTTTAAATTAGTGTTTAGGTTTTTCCAATTTATTCCTGCTTTTTTTGATAAATCATTTATTATTCTTTTTTTTTTATAATTTTTTTCTTCTCTTGCTTTCATTTGTCTAAAAATAAACATTTTATTTGTATCATTGTTTATTTGATTATTCCAAATATTATCATTATAAAACACTTTATTTAAATTAACATTATTTATTTTAGGTGTAAAAGAATATGTCTCTTCAAATTGGTCTTCTTTGATTTTATTTAATTTATTTAAATGATTTTCTTGATATTTAATTCCTCTTTGATAAATTTTAGTTTGTTTATAATTCTTTAATTTTTTATCTAATGAATGATTAATATATATTTTTGGATGAAATGAACATTCACTTAATTCATTATTTATATTTAAATCTTTTATTTTTTCAATATTTTTTTTATTTGCTAATAAATGAATCATACTTCTATTATATAATGAAACAAAACTATTAATTGAATTTGATTTATTTTTTTTTCTTTTATTTGATTCCTTTTCTTTTTGTTTTAAAATTGAACTATTATTAATATAATTTTTAAATAATATTCCTTTATTATCTTGTGATTTACTCCTTATTCTTTTTATTTTAATATAATTATTATTATTTTTAGATTTATCCTTTAGACAATCATCCCAAAATTCATCATATTCTAAATTATGTTTAATAAGTGACATTATTTTTAAAAAATATTTAATTGAAAAATTCATTTAAGAAAATATATTATTATTTTGAAAAGAATGGAATAATTTAGATTGATTAAAAATAAAATCAAAATATCATTTATCAATTCTTCTTCAAAAAGAAAAATAATTCCTTTTTAATATAAAATTATCTTTTTATCTTATAGAGAAACAAAATTAAATTTAATATTAAAAAAAAAATATAAAAATATATAATATTAGTTTTTAAATAAAAAAATAAGTTTTAAAATAAAAATAATTTTTTGATTAATCTCCATCAATTTTTTTTCTTAATCTTTGATTTCTATAATTTTGAATTTTATTTTGTAACTCATTAACTAATTTATTTTTAGATTCAAATTTTAATCTTCTTTCTTCATCTTCTTTCATTTTTAAATATTGTTCATTTTCTTTTTCTTTCATTAAATTTTTAAAATCAGATTCAATTTCCTGTAATTTATTAGCAAGTAAATCATTATTATTTTTTTGTTCTTGATATTTATCTCTATAATTATCTCTTTGTTTTTCAATAGAATTTAATTCTAATCTTTGTCTTTCTTCATTTTGTCTTAAACCAGAATTTTCTTTTTGAAGAATATCAATTTCTCTTGTTAAAAAATCTACTTTTTCATCAATTTTTGAAATTTCTTCATTATGAATTTGTTTTGTTTGAATATATTCACAATTTAAATTATCAAAATTTTTTTTTAATTCATCAAATCTTTCTTTTAATACTTTATAATTTATTTCATATTTTGATTTTTCATCTCTCATTTTATTTAATTCATTTTCAGAATCTTTTGTTTTATTTTCCATTTTCATTTTTTCAGTATATAAATCTTCTAAAGATTTTTTAGATATTTTATTTTGTTCGTATTCATTTAAAATTTCTTTTAATTTATTTTCTAAATTTATTTTTTCTTGATTTAATCTTTCATTATCATTTGCTAATTCAATATTTCTATTTCTTTGAATGTTTAATTCATTTTCTAAATGTTTATTATTATTAACTAATCTATTCATATCTTCTCTTAATATAATATTATCATTTTTTAAAGTCACATATTCAATTTTTATTTTTTCTATTTCTGCATCTGGTAAATAAGAAACTGTTCCTTTATTTGCAAAAGCAGATAAATTAATATTTTCTCTTTGATTTCTGATATCTTCTAATTGTTGATTCATTTCAAAACTTTTTTCTTCTAATTGCCTTAATGAATTTTCTAAAATTTGTAATTTTTGTTCTGGAGTAAAATCTTCTGAATTTATATTATTCCTTATTCTTGAATAATTAGGACTTTTAATCTCTCGTAAATTAATATTATTATTAATATTATTTTGTGGAGCTGGAGATTTATATTTTCTTCTAATTTTTCCTCTGATTTCTCTAATATCATTTTCATCATTTGAATAATAATTTTTATTATTTATGTCATTAAAAGGACTTTCTGGTTTATATATTGATTTTATATTTCCTGATATTAATGATGGATTAATTGATCTATAATTTGGTAATTGTTCATTCATATTATTTGGCATTGTATGGGAAGTGGTATTAGTTATATCTTTTCCAAATACACTCATATTTATACTATTATTTGCTACTGATTTTGGAATATAATTATTTTGAATCCCACCTAAATTTTCTTGAAACATTAAATTATCTTCTTGGAAATTTTTTGAATTCATTTGATTTAATAAATTATTATTTCTGTTTATATTTTTATCACTCATTCTATTCATATTATTTAAATTATTACTCATATTTATTCTATTCATTTCAGTTAAATCATTCATGTTATTTATATTATCATTTACATTATTCATATTATAATAATTCATATTATTAAAGTTATCCATATTATTTTCATCTTCATAATTATTTGAAAAATCATTGAGATTATGATTTATAATCACATCATTTTCACTTAAATTTAAAATTTGATTTCTAATCCAATTTCCGAATTTCAAAGCTTTAAAAGAATTATTTAAAGGATATTCCCAAGGAACTACACAATTAACAAGAACAATATTACTATTACTTCTTAAAGTTTTTTTTAAACATAAAGTTAATTTACTTTCATTTTTAGGAGTCATATTATTAAAAGAACAAATAATATTATTACTAATAGAATTAAAAATTTTACTTGTATTTTGATATAAAGTTCTATTCATTGAAGTTTCATTTTCATCAATATCTCCAATTAAACCATAATTACTAGATGCTAATTCCACAAAATCAATTTGAGAATAATTTTCATTTAAATTTTCATTATTTATTCTATTAATTCCATCTAAAGTTTTTTCTCTTTTTTCAATTATAATTGAAATTACTAAATGGCTTTTTCTTTTTAATTCATTAACTTTTAAAACTTGAGATAAATTTTTCCTTTGTTTAACAGCTTCTTGAATACAAATATCATATTCTTTTTTATTATTAATTTCTTTTTGAGTTAAATTAACTAAATTAGTATTAATTAAATGATTATCATAATATTGTTCAATTTTAATTTGTTGAATTTCTCTGGATAATAAATCATGAACAGAATCTAAATAAATTTGATAAACAGATAATTTAACAATAAAATAAGAATTTATTTGAGAATTTTGATTAGCTTGTTTAGTTAATTCAACTAAACTAAATATATCATTAATTGCTTTTGAAAGAATTCCATTTTCATTTATTCTTTTATCTGCACTTCCCCTTAAAGAAAAACTTTTTCCAGAATCAAAAGGACCAAAAAATAATACACATGAATTTTTCCCATGAAATAAATTAGTAATATTATCTTTAATATTTTCATTATATATTTTTTCCAAAGAATGAGTTTCATTATAAACTTTATCAAATTCTAAAAGTGAAGTATCTTTTAAAATAGATTGACTAAAATCATATAAATCATTTTTTGTTAAAAAAGTTTCATTAATTGAAGAACCTTTAATAGGTTTTGATGAAATAATTAAAGTATTTGATGGTTGTTTACAAGTAAACATTGTATATTTTATGTTAGGATTTAATCCTTTTATTTCCTTTTTTAAATTTGGACTTTTAGATCTTTCATATTTTTTATTTTGGTTTATATTTTTTATTTTATTGGTTTCCTGTCTTTCAAATTCATTTTTTTCAATATTTTGAGAACCACGAAGACGAGTTATTATTCTTATATTTTGATGGGATAATGAAGGAGAATTTTTAAAGGAACTCATTTTCTTTTATTTTTTCAAATTTTATATTTTTTCATTATAATTATTTTTGTTATTCTATTTTTTTTCTATAAAATATAATAAATTAGTAAAACAATCGTTAAAGATTTATTTGTTGTATATAAAAAAGTAATAAAAATTCCTATTTATAAAATGATGAGAGAATATCCTTTAGAAGATTTATTAAAAAGTAATCAAATATCTCAAAAAAATAGAAAAGCTTCCTTATTAAAAAAAAATAAAAATATATTGAGCAATAAAAAAATTCCTAATAATATTAATTAATAAGGAATTTAATCTTATATTGATGTAAAGAAATTAAATAATAATATTATTATAAAATTTATGGAAGAGGATTTTATATTTCTCCCTCTCCAAACAAAACTATTTTTTACCTGACACTGAAGGAAAAATTCTAACTATTCTAATTTTCAAATTTATAAAATCTTTAAAGAAAGAAAAAACTTCTTCTGTTTCTTTTTTAAAAAATAAATTTAATTGAGAAAAAAATAATACATTATAAAATAATATTAATCAATAATTTGTGAAAAAAAAATAATAATACTTTTTCTTATATTCATAAATTAAATATAAATAGGGAAAAAAATTGAAATTCTTGAAAATATTATTATAATATTATAAATTATCAATATAACAAATTAATACTTTGAATCTTTAAATTAAAATTTTATTTTTTTTCATATTTAAACTTTTTATTTAATTGAATTTTTGAAGAATTTTTTTTTTTTTCAAATTCAAATTTATTAATTAATTTATTAATTAAATAATTTATTTAATTTGGTTTCTATTAGCTCTGAATTTTTTTTTAGCAGCAGCAGTAGCTTCAGGAATAATAACAGAATATCTTTTTCCATATTGTCTTCTTTTTTTAGCTCTTCCAACAGGAAGCTTTTTTAATCTTTCTTTCTTTTCTACTTTTGGTGTTTGCTTTCTGACTTTTCCTGCTCTTGTTAATGAACCATGTTTCTTTCCCATTTTCTAAATGATATTTTTTATTTTTAATTTAAATAAATTAAAAGAAATCATTTATTATAATATTTAATTAGTATATTAAAAAATATAAAAAATTCATTTAAATAAAAAAAATGGTTGAAAAAAGTATTGATATAGAAAATAAAAATCCTGGTTTTTTATCAATTAATGCAATGATAAGAATATATTTTACAGAATCAGATTTATTTATTTTTGATTTAGATAAACTTAATCAATCAAGAGTTGATAGTGAATGTTTTAGAGAAAATTATATAAATATAAAAACTGAATTAGAAGGATTTACCTTAAAAATTATTTCAACTAATAATGGAAAAGTTTTCCTAATAAGATCAGAAAAAAAAAATATTCTTGAAGAAATAAAAAATGAAATAAATTCTTATCAAACAAAATATATTTTAGAACATTATTTATCAAAAAAATATAAAATTATTGAGAATGATGGAACAAATATAAAAATGTCAATTTCATATGAAATTGAATTTTATATTCATTTATTAATTCCAAGATTAATAAGTGATATTGGAGAATTTTTAGAAGAGTTTAAAAATAAAATTAATGAACAATTTAAAGGAAAAAAAGATTATATGGAATTATATTATAAAATGTTTGCTACTTTAACTGAAATGAATAAAAAAATAAATTATTTAGGAAATATTTCTCAAAAATATATGAATCAATTAAAAGATAAAATTAAATATGAAATAAAAACTAATCAAAATATTAATTTTGATAAATATGAAGAAGAAGAAAAAAATAAAAATGAAAATGATGAAAAATTTAATGAATTATTTCAAAAAAATTTCCATTTTTTAAGGACAAATTATTCAAAAGAATTTGAAAGGCAATTTAATAGATTAAAAACATTAAAAAATTCAAATAATTTTGATAATAATAAATCTTTAAGTCGTTTTTCAATAATAAATTCTTTAAATCATTCTTTAAATGATTTCATAAAATATCCAAAAATTGAAAGAAAATCAATTCCTTTTAAATTAGAATCATCAAATGATTTTTGTCAAAAATTAATAGCAAAAATATCAAATCCTCAAAATATTAAATTTAATATATGTATGTATGAACCATTAACAATATTACAAAGAAGTTGTGAAAAATTTTTTTATCCAAATTTATATAAAAATAAAATTTCATTAATTCCAAATGATGAAGATAAATTATATAATATTGTTGCTTTTGTCATAAATGAATTATCATTAAATATAAAAAGATTTTTATCTCCAATTAAACCAATTTTAAATGAAACATATGAATATGAAGATCAAAATGTAGGATTTAAATTTTTAGGAGAACAAGTAGAAGAAAATATATCTGCTTATGTATTTGAATTACCAGATTTTAAATATTATGGAAATAATAATGGTTTTTGGAAATATAATTTAATTAATAAAATGTTTGAATATCAAGATAGAGAAATTAGAAGAATTGAAATAAAATGTGAAAATGAAATTATAAAATTTGCTTATAATGTTCCTATATTACAATTAAAAAATATTATTATAGGAAAACCGTATTTTGATTATCGAGGTATTATTAAAATTTTTATAAATAGAGAAAATTCTAAATTAAATCAATCTTTTGCAGAAATTACTTTTTCAAATAAAATAAAAGGAGATTTTGAAGGTAAAATATATAACAATGAAAATAACATAAAATATCTTTTGCAGGGAAATATTTATGATAATTTATATTTAATTGATGTAAAGAAAGAAACAAAAGTTTTATTATGGGAATTAAATAATGAAGAGCAATATTTAAAAAATAGAATAGGTCATTATCATAATCATGAATATTATCTTCCTAATATTAGTTATAATTTAAATAATGATAATAATGAAATAATGGAAAATATTCCTTTAACAGATTGTAGAAATAGAAAAGATATTAGAGAATATGAAAAAGGAAATATTTCAGATGCTAATTATTATCATAAAATTATTTCTGATTGTAATAATAAAAAATCTTTACCTCTTTATTTTGAAAAAGTAAATGATAATTATGGAAGTTATTATAAATATAAAGGTAATTATTGGGAAAGAAAAAATAGAAAAATTAATAATAATTTTAATGAAGAAGATGAAAAAATTTGGAATAAGAAAATTTTCCCTTCAAATAAAAAAGAAATGATATATAACAATTAATAAAGAAAAAGAATTTTATTATTAATATAAATAATAAAATAAAATATATTTTATCTCACACAATATTAAAACATTAAATATTATTTTTAATATTAATTGAACGAATAGAAACAATCATTATTACAAATACATTTAAAAGAATTAACATTAAAAAAATTTTTTTTTTTACCATTTGGAAATCTATATATACTATATTTAAAATTAAAGATTAATATTCAATTTAGTATAGTTGTTTGAACAGTTTTTACATTCAAAATTTCCAAATTATTTATTTCTTTCCCTTATATAATTAATTTTATTAATTCATTTTAAAATTGTTTCTTAAAATTAATCAAAAAATTACATATTTGATTATAATTCAAAATGAATGAAAAAAGTTCATTTAGAAATGTAATTATCAAATTAAAATGATAATATATTTCCTAAATATAAATATTTCAAATATAAATCCTTTAAATATAAGATTAATTATTTATTTCATT
>JAEEGI010010051.1_pt1 | contig 20594 bp, 11 predicted proteins | sample 8958751 | NCBI WGS metagenome assembly JAEEGI01 (sample SAMN16246545, study PRJNA631951) | gut metagenome | biome: gut microbiome; feature: rumen; material: KS-attached | host: Bos | place: Iran: Karaj | collected 2018-10 | reverse complement strand
CAAAAGTAATCATATAATCAAGATATGATTTCTTTATTATTCCTTCCACATTTTGTTCTCTTGTATATTCTTTTTTGTTATTTTTATACCATACTTTAAAACCTAAAGGTTCTAAAAATAAAAATTAACTATTAGTTAGTTAGTTAGTAAAAAAAACTTAACAATTAGTTAGTTAGTTAGTTAGTTTAGTTATTTAGTTAGTATAAAAACTAAACTGTTAGTTAGTTAGTTCAGTTAGTTAGTTAGTAAAAAAAACTTAACTGCTAGTTAGTGAGTTAGTTCGTTAGCTTGTTTAAAAAAAAAAAATTAGTGCTCCAAGCGGGAGTCGAACCCGCGGCCCCCACCGTGTAAAGGTGGTGTCATAACCAACTAGACCATCAGAGCTGTTAAATTTACATTTATTTATTTATTAATTTATGTTATAATTTTTCTTTACATAAATATGTTTTTATTTATTATCCATTTAATTGAAATTTATAGTATTTTTAGGTGAAAAATTTTTCCAAATATATTTTTATTCTTATTTTTTTATATTTGAAGAATATCTATAAAAGCTCTTAAATTTGTTATTATAATGATATAATTTTTATCAAAGAAATAAATTTCTCCGTAATAACTTAAAAATAATGTAATTAAAAAAATATGAAAAAAATATACAAAAAAAATCTAACTTCAAACAATATTTTAACTAATAAAAAAATATATAAATCCTCTTATTCATCTTCATTTAAAAACATATATCTCAAATCATTATTACATTCACTATCATAATCAAAATTAGGATTATAAGCATAAACAGCTTTCTTTTTTTCTTCAGTGACTTGAATAGTTTCTGTTTTATTATTAACAACAGCTTCCATATATTTGACCAAATATGAATCAGAAATCATAGCACCATGATTACAAGGTTTAACATTAGAAACATATTTATTATTTTTATCTAAACAATCACAAGAAATTGCAGAAAAAATTTTAGAATTATCTTCATCAAATTTAAATTGTCCTTCTTTCCCTAATTTAGAGCAAAATTCAACTAATCTAATTTCTTGTTTTAAATTATTTTGTTTTTTATCATATAACCATTTAAATCCTGTTAATAAAGAAGACCAATTGGGAACTGTATCATCACCACCATAATCCAAAAAATCTTTAAAATAATCAGTTTTATTTTTATCAAATATAAATGTGGTATATGTTGGATTATATGTGGCATATACAATATCTGTATCTACTGGAGGAATTGGTAAATTTTGAGTTTTTGATATTTTTTTATGATGTTCTATTAAAGTCTTTGTTTTTTCTTTGAAAGATTCTTCTGATTCAAAATATGAATAATCTATTTCTCCAAATTCATCTTTGTATTTTTTATTAAATCTATCAATAAAAAATTGTATTTTTTCCTTGTCTCCAAATGCATATGGTCCATCTTCTAAATATATATTATCAATACATTTTTCATTTGTACATTCTTCTTGACTATAATATAAGGAATTATTCTTTATACCACATAATTGATTTATATTATCTAAATTAGGATCCCAATTTTCGTCTTTTAAAAGAACAGTTGGACATTCTCCTATATTAAACATTTCTGTCATACAAGGAGTATCAAACATATCTTCTTTTCCTTTTTTAATATATTTTAAGAAATGATTTTCTAATTTACATTCATTTGCAGTTAAATCTGGAAATGCATTACCAAAAACTTTTCTGAACTTAACACTTCTTTCATCAATTAAATCCTTAGTACATTTTCCTCTATTTTTTTTACAAAAATCTTCCAAAGACAATCTTTCTCTAATAGCATCAGCAAAATCTCTATATTTATCATCATTGAATAATTTATGAATAATAGGAAGAGGTCTTAATTCCATAATAGTAGGAAGTGATTTATACATAAAATATTGTCCGAAAATATTATAATTAGTAATTTTAATTAATTTACTTCCAATATAAAACTCAACATCCCAATCATGCATTCCATGTAAGAAAACATCTAATAATTTAGTACTTCCAGCAAAAGGACCTGCAATAGCAATAAATTTTTTAATTTTATTAGCTAAATCTTTATTTTCTCCAACTAGATTATTTAAAGTTAATAAAGTTCCATATGAATGAGCAACAATAACAATTGGTTTTCCAGTATTATTATACAATCTTTCAACTTGATATCTAAAACTTTTAGTGGCAAATTTATTAGTTGCTAAAAATCTCCTATAATCACTAGGAACTGCACCATAAGAAAAACCTTCTCTCAATCCCATTTCTCTTAATCTTTTTATCATTTGATGATAAACTTTAGCAGCTCCTTGATTAGCAAGAACATCAATAGCTTTATTACCACTTTGAATGACGTTTTCAACAGCAGATAAACCACATTTTCCTTTATCAAGTGTACTATCTGAACTTCCATAATAACCAACTTGAATATTTTTAGAATAATAACAAACACTTTTTCCATTTTTCATTTTTGGACATTCATCTTTTTTATTAAAAAATTGCATGAAGAAACCTAAACAACCAGAATATTTATTAGAATCAGTATTTAAAATATTAGTTGCAGGATCTAATAAAGCAACAAAAAATGGATGTTCTTCAATAGTATCTTCTTTACAAACTGAATCACCACAAAAAACTCTCATTTCTTTGTAAATATCTTTTTCTTCTTTTAATCCTTTACAATTTATTGTTCCTATTAATTTTGTGGCATATATTCCAGGAACAAAAAGAACAGGATTACATTTTCCTATTGTGAAACGAAGGTTTTCATCTGGATTTTTATCTAGAGATATTCCATAGTCTTTTAAAAGAATTTCCTTTGCTTCTGATTTAGAAGGAAGACATTCTTCTGTGTCGAAAAGACCTTTTAATTTTTCATTAATTTCTTTTTCTATATTTAAATTCTGGAAATCTGAAGGAGTGAATAAGGACTCTATTGGAATTTCTTGAGATAAAGTAAGGGTTATTGATAAGGTTAATATAAGTAATTTTTGGAAAGTTATCATTTTTTTTAAAATGTTTTTTTTTTTATTTTATTTATTTTTGAGGGTTTTTCAAAGTTTTATATGATTTTTTTTTGGTAGATGTGACGTAAGCATAGGTTATTTTTTTATTTTTTTAATTATAATTTTATTTTTCAATTTTCTTTAAATTCATTATATTTTTATAAAGAAAGTTATAAATAGAATTATTTTTGAATTTTTCAATTATTAATTTATTTTAAAAGTAATTGTGATTTAATCTTATCAAATATTATTATTCAAATTACTTACAACATTGAATTAGTTTTATTGTCTTTAACTCTATCAGATATATATTTTTTAAAATTTATAGAATTTTCTTCTAAATTTTCTATTAATTTCATTTAATATTTTACAGATTTTTTTTCTTATGATTAATTACAAGATTCTTTAATAATAATATTAAAATCAAAACATCTATTTTTATTAAATGAATAATATTTATTAGTAAATATAATAAGTTAAATAAATTTATATTACAGATTTAAAAAAATTTTATTAATTAAACATTTATAATAGTCCCAAACAAGCATTTTTTGACTAATTCATTTTGCATTGAAACTCTAACAGAAAAGTTATTTTCTTCACTAAATTTTTCTTTTTCTTTAAATTTAACAATCATATCTTCAATTATTTTATTAGAAACAAATTCTAAAACATCTAATCTTTTCCTAATATACAATAGTAAACTAAAAATTTGTTTTCTAGCATTATCACCTCTAAAAATTTTAAAAATTTCTTTTTCTTTTTTATCACTTCTAAATCTACCAAATAATCCTTCTCTTAAATTATTTATTGAATCTAAAATTTTTTCTTCTTCTAATCCTTTCTCAGCATAAACTTTATTAAACATATCAGTATTTTTAGCATAAATTTTAATAAATCTTTGATCAATTTCAGCTTTTACTTTTAATATATCTCTACTATAATCAACTGTTTTATATAATTTTTCAGATTGTGAATTTTCAAAATTATTCTTTGATAAAAGTTCACTTGCTTCACTTATTCTTTTTATATTATCTTTATCTGAAATTTCTTTTTGCTTTTTTTTTAATATTTTTAATATTATTTTTAATTGTTTTCCTTCTAAATTCATATCTGCTCTTCTAAGAATAAAATCAATTTCTTCATGAGTTAAAAATTTAGGAAAATGATGATATTCTAAATTTATTTGTAATTCTAATAAATTTCTTACTACCCAAATTAATCCTTCTGCTCTTGTATCATATCCATTTTTTAATATATTTAAATAATATTGTTTATGTTCATCTATTAAAACATTATTTACATATTTATAAAATTCTAATTCTTCATCAATATTTTTTATTTCTTTTTGTTTTTGTTCTTTTTCTATTTCTAATTCTTTCATTCTTTGAAAATAATTTTCTTTCTTCTTTTTTAATTCAATTTCTAATTCAATTTTCTTTGATGTTGCTCTTGTTAAATTTTCAAAATCATTTGATTCATTTATTTTATTTATCATTTTCATACCTATTTTATTTCCTTTCTTTTGATTATTAATTTGAACTATTTTTTTCCTATGCTTTTTTGCATTTTTTATTTTTTGCTCATCTTGAAATTTTTCAAAATTATAATTTTTTTTATTAACTGAATCTTTATATTCACTTGTAATTGTACTTTGTTCATTATATATTTCATTTAATTGATTTACTATTTCTTTTTTTTCATATTTTTTATCATATATAATATTATTCACAGTCAATAATTCATCATATAATTGATTTTCATATTTTAAATTATTTTTAATTACTTTAGTATAAAAATCTGAATTTACTTCTTGATTATTCATTGCTTTTAAAGTTTTTTTATCAACACCAAAATCTTGTTCAATATCTTTTTGAGTTTTAGTTAAAAATAAAGAAACATTAAATTTAGTATTTGTTTTTGCAATATTATATTTTAAAATACTTCCTTGTTCTTTATTTTTCTTATCGAAAAAAGCATCTAATATTTTATTTGATGCTTTTTCTTTTTCTAATAATTTTGCAAAAGTTGATTTTCCTTTTATCATATCATTTAATAAATTTAATTTCTTTAATTCTTTATCATTGTTTTTTAAAGAATATCTTTTATATAATCTAGTATATAAAAATTGAGGATCTTGTTTTTGACTATTTAAATGTTCTTTATCCCAAACTTCTAATTTTTTCATTAAAATAGAATTTAAATCTTTATAATTAGATTGCTTTAAATTTATTTTAAAATTTGTTTTTTTATTTATATCTAATAAATCACAATATAATTCCTTTGGAAATATATTTCTTGTTTTATCATTTATTACATCAGGATAAAAAGCAGCCACTGTTTTAAAAGGAGTAAATATAGTTAATTTAGGTGGTGATTTATTTCTTTGATCATCAAAAGATAATGGACCTCTAACTCTAAACATTAAGTTTTTATAATTATTAAATTTTCTAAATATTATATATTTATTTTAAACAGTTTTATTCAAATTTAGAAATTTTTTATTGAATATTAAATCCATAATGATGTTTTAAGGGAAAAATTTAATTATAAATTTATTAAGAATAATAAAAAAACTTAATTTTTTTTTAAAAATAAATGTTTACTAAAATTCTATTTTACAAATTTGTATTGTTTTATCAAAAGAACCTGTAAGCATTTCATTTTTTTCATTGAAATTTATACTCACAATCATATCATCATGAATATTTGGACTATGTAAAATTTTTACTAAATTATTTTCAACTTGAAAAACTTCAACTTTACCCATTAAAGTAACTAAATTTTGAAATCCAACAAATAAATTACCAAAATAATATTTAATAGTTCCAATTTCTTTTTGAGCAAAATCTAAAATCATTTCAATTTTATAATTAGTTAAATTTATTAAATTAATTTTATCATAATCAGCAACAGCTAAATAATTTTTATCAATTAAACATAAAGTATCACTAAAATCATTGCAATTGGACTTTATAATTGAATAAATAAAAAAAGAATTCATATCAATAATATATAAAGGACATAATTTTGAAGAAATTGCTAATTTATTTTCAGGAAGTTCTAAAATTGAATCAATCTTAGCATTATATAATTGAATTTTTGTTTCTGATTGATAATCCTTTAATAATTTATTCCTATTCCAAAAAATAATATGATTAGAACATGATATTAATTTTTCATCTTTATTTTCTATTATTTTTACAATATCCTTATTTTCATCTTTTAAAATTGCAATTATATTCAAATTTTCTTTTTTATCAAATTTTCCTATTTTAATATTACCATTACTTAATGAATAAGCAATATTTCCATTTTTTAATTCTATAATATATCTAATTCTAGTTAAATTACCATTTGGTTGAGTTTCATTTATAATTTGTTTCATTTTATAATTTTTAAAAATTCTTAAGTTACCATCTCCACAAGAAACAATCATTTTATTATTTTTTAAAAGTAACAATGTTTCTATATCTGTATTAAAATTAATCTCTTTTTGAGGATAGTATTTTATTGATTTTGGAATTTGTAAAGTTTTTTTTTCTATTTTTATTTCTGGTTCTTTTAATAATAAATTATTTTTATCTTTAAAAAAAAGGGAAAATTCATTATTTAATTCGTTAATTTTAAAAAATATTTTTTGAATGTTGTTTATTATTTCTTTTTGTTCATTAAATATTAAAAAGTTTTTAATGTTATCTATATTTTCATTGTTTATTAAACTTCTACAAAAATCTATTTCAAATTGATTAATTTGTTTAAATTTATAAAAATTCTGCTTTACTTTATCTATTTGGAATTTTAAATTTGATTCTAATTGATTTACAATATTACTTATTTGTACAATATTTTTTTCACTATTTTTTAAAATAGTTTCTAAATTATTTTTTTGTGAATTTGTTATACTATTTAATAATAATTCATTATTATTTTTTTTATTTAAAATATTTTTAGGCGGTAATATAAATGAGTTAAATGAAATAATTTTTTCATGAGAATTCTCACATTGATATATTATTTCAGGAATTAATTTATTATATTTTATATAAGTTGGAAAAGAACTTTGATTACAAAACTCACAAATTTGTTTGGTTTGATATTGATTATAATAAATAGACATTTTATTAAAATTATATATTTCACAAAATAATTTAATTATTTAGATAATTTAATAAAAATATTTAAAAAAATTCATTAAAAACATATTCCAAATAAAACAAATAAAAAAAATGAATAATCGTAAATCACCAAAAAACCAAAAGAAAAAGTCTAATATTCCCCAAAAAGAAAATTTCATGGATAAAGAAAAAGAGGGGTCTCCATCAAAAAGATTAAAATTTTTTAACGATGATGGAGAAATGTCAGAATTATATCATACAGATTTTAATGCCGATGAGTTAGGAGAATATGTATTAGATATAAAAGACGATGATCCTCGAAAAAAATTAGAAGAAATGATGAGAAAACAAGCATTAGAAGCTTTAAGAAGTACAAAAAAGCCAATTGCAATATATACAGATAAAGATAAATTAAAAAATCAAAAAGCAGAAGAAGAACCATTACCAGTTAATCCAGATATTATTGTTGTTCCTAGAGATCCTAAAAATAAAGATATTGATGAACATAGAAGGAAAATTAAAAAAATAAGTGATGTACCTAGAAGAAATATGATTTTTAAAAGAGATCCTGATTATGATTTATATTTCAAACAATTAAAAGAACAATGTCATGATAAAGATGAATATAATAATATAATGCTTATTAATGAAATAAATATGAGGCATCCTAGAATTTTCGATAATCATGGTTTTCCTAAAAAGTATAGTATTTGTGATGGATTTGGTTTTTTCAGTTGGATTTCTAGGTTTTTATTCACTGAATATTCTAAATTTGGAGAAGGATTAAATGATTATTTTAGATTATTAAAAATTAATATTATTTTCTTTCTTATCAGTTCTATTTTTAGTATTCTTTTATTATTATATTATGGTGATGATAAAAAATTATTCAAAAAAGATACTACTGAAATTTTTGGTTATTCTAAATTAAGAGATATTTTCACTAGATATACTCTTTCTAATATTTTAATGAATGATTATTATCTTTATGATGTTATTAATATTAATGGAGAAAAGATTAATTATACTTTTTCTTGTCCCACTTCTGAAAATGATAATAAAAAATTTCAAGTTTATAAAGATTCTATTGTTAAATGTTATTTTTTTTCAACCCAAATGAGTAAAAGTGATATTGAAAACTCAATGAGTAATTTAGTTAATTATCAGAGATATGAGAAAGCTAAACCCGAAATAGAAGATTATTGGGAAAATATAACAGCAATTAAAAAATCAATAATTTGTGAAAAAGATTATAGTTCTTGTACAATAGATTTTTCAAAATATAATGAATTAATTATTCCTAATCATACAGTTTCACAAATTCAAACAATATTATTTCAATATCAATGTGTATATAATCATAATGGAATACATTCAGATAAAACTAATAAAATTTTTTTAACATTAAATTACATAATGGTATTAATATTAATAGGTTATATATATTTATTATTTATAGTTCATTGGTATTCTCAATTAATTCATTTTGAAAACTATTATCAAACAAATCAATATACAGTTTATATAAAAGGAATTGATTTACCACCAACACCACCAAAATTATATATTGAATTGAATACTTTTTTACAAACTATAACAAATGCTGCAATGTTTCAAAGAACTCCAGATAATGAAAGTGATATAGGCGATAATTATAATACTTCTGTAATATATGAATCTTGTAATGCTGTTTATCAAATGAGTTATTCACTTTTTGATCACAATATATTAGATTTAACAAAAGCAAAAAGAGATTTATTAAGTCAATATGAAGTTCCTAATTATTATAATTTAAAAGCTAATGCTTTTACTTCAGCTTATATAAATTCTAAATATAATTTAGAATTTGATGGTGATAAAAAATATGAAACTCTTGCAAAAATCAAAGTTTATAATAATCATATTCATTTAGCTGAAAACAATAAAGATAATATGAATATCAATGATATATTTATTACTTTTAAAACTAAAGGACATGCTGAAAAATGTTATAATTGTTATCATAGCAAAAATTGTCTTTATAGAATGTTAATTTATATTTTATGCAGAAAAAAAGATATTAAGCCTTTTTATTTTAAGGAAAAATGGTTAGATGTTGAATTAATGCCTCCTGAAAAAGATGGATTACAATATGAAAATTTAAGATATCCTTATTATTTAAGAATCCCTAGGATATTTTTTTCTTATTTTGTTATTATTGTTTTCGTTTTTGTATCTCTTGTATGTTATTTTCAAGGAGTTAAATCAGTAAGAAGATTTAATAAAACATATAAAAATTATATAAATTGTAATCATGTAAGTAAAGTCATGACTTATTCAACTATATATGATGAATTTAATAGTAATAATCAAAAACAAATTAATACTTTTTGTTTATGTAAATATTATTATTTAACTGAAGGAAAAAAGAAAGCAAAAGAATTTTATATAACTTTAGATGATTCAGGAATATATGATGATTATTCATATAATGGAAATGTATATGTTTATCCATGTTTAGATTGGTTAAAGAAAATGGATCATGTAAATAATACTTATTTATGGATTTATATTGTAACAGCAATAATAAATATTATTGTTTTAAGAGTTATTCCATATTTAGCTATTATAGAAAGACATAAAACAATTATGAAAGAAAGAGTTAATGCATTTTTTTATAGTTTTATATGTGGCTTATTTATTAATTGTTTAAATCCATTATTATCACATGCTAATATAAGTTTATTTTTTTCTGAAAATGTTACATTTTTCCCCATTTTCACAGGAGATCAAATAAGTTATAACCCTGAATGGTATTATTATGTTTCTTCAACAGTAATGATGAATATAATGATTGGAATTATTGTTCCTTATTTAATAGATTATATAAAATGGGCTTTTTTTGTTTTTGTAAGAAAATGTCTTTGCAAAAAAATATTAATAAAAAAAAATAAATCTTTATTCTTATTTTGGTTTATTGGTCCAGAATGTAGATTTGAAATAAAAATAGGATTTCAATTATCATTATTTTGTTCTTGTTTAATATGTAATTTTTACACAACAAATCCAATAGCAATGTTTTCAATGGCATTATTATCTTTCATACACTTTTATTTAGATAAAATATTATTTATTAATTATTATAAAAATCCTTTCACTTATAATCAAGATATAAATCAATTATATATGAAAATATTATATTTTTTCATAATGATTGGAGTATTAGTGAATGCATATCAAGTGGGATTGTTTTATCTTCATGTTCCAGATATGTTATCAATAAAACAACAACTTTATATAATGATACAAAGTCCTGTTATATTTTGTTTCATTATATTTATTGGATTAATGATATTTGTTCCATTATTTTATTATCAGTTAATGCCTTGTTTAATATATTTAACGTGTAAGAAAAGAGATGTGGCATATGGTTTCGCAATGGATGAAGCTTTTGAAGAAACTAGTATGGTTGATTTTACAATTTATGAATCTTTACCTCTTTCTATTTTATATAAAAATTATGTTATAAGGAAATTAGAATATGCTCAAATTTCTAAATTTTCTTTGGATACTGATTTAATGTTTTTAATGAGATATTATAGACAAAGATTAGATACTGATAGAGCAGCCATCGCTGAAAAATTAGAAGCCATTACTGGAAAAATTTGTGCTCTTGATGAATATTTTGATTCAAAAATAAAATATATTATGGAAAATCTTCTCGAAGATGATGAAACTAAAATTAAAGGTAATTATTCTTATAATATGAGTTATTTTGATGTTTATGAAACTCTTTATTTAAATGAAATGCTTAAAAATTAATAAAGAGTGTATAAATTTTTAATAATCACATAAATATATATTTTATATTATTTATTATAAAAAATAATTAAAAAATATTAAAAATAAATACATATTTATAATGAATTTAGATAAAAATGAAAAACAAGAATCAGAAATAAAAAATAATATAGATGAAAAAATAACTTTAACTTCAAAGCCAGAAGAAAAAGAAATAGAAAAAAGCAAATTTCAAAATCCGGAAATAAATAAATCATATTCTTTAATATCATTAGATTTATTATTCCAAATAATAGTAGCAATAATAACGTGTTTATCAACATTTTTAGATGGTTATTTATTAATATTTATAGGATATAATAGTACATTATTAAATCAAGAATGGAAAGTTTCACCATCATTAATTTCATTATTAGAAATAATGTTTCATTTTAATGGAGCTCTTGGAGGAATAATTTCTATTCCAACTTGTCATTTTGGAAATCAAATTGGAATGAATTTTAATATAATTTTTGCTGTTTTATCTCTTCCAATTATTCTTTTATTATATAATACTAAAAGTTATTTTTGTTATTTATTTTGTATTTGCTATATTTGCTTAGCTAATGGGCATTTATATAATATTGGAACTAATTTAATTATTAATAAATTTTCCATTTATTCTAGAGGAAGTATTTTTGCTTTAATTTATTTTTTTAATCAATTTGGAAAATGTTTTTTTTCTTATTTGATTTATAAATATATGGAAAGTGGAATTAAAATTATTATATATACAATTATTCCAATTATAGTTGTATTTTTATTTCAAGTCATCGCAAATTTAATTATGATAATTTTATATTTTGAAAAAGCAAAAATAAGTGTAAAAAGAGAAAAAATAAGTCATATGAATTATATTGGAAAATATTATTCTCTTCAATTATATAACTATGTAAGATTTACAAAAGATAAAAATGAAAACTTTGAAATATACAATTGGTTATTAAAATGTATAATAGATTTATTTATTGAAAGTCCTAAATTACATGAAATTATATTAGTAATATTTAATTTTACTTTAGGAATTCAATTTTATGGAATGGTTACTGTTTTTCCTTTATTAAAAAAGCCTATTCCAACAATAATAACTAATGAAATATTCTTTAGTAAAATATTTCATACTGCTTTATTAGGAACTTTTACTTTAATATTTGTTTTATATACTTTAAATGCAAAAATATGTTTTTCAATTGCTTGCTTAATAAGTTTAATATTAAATTTAAGTATAATGTTTAATTGGTTTGATACTTATTGGATTATTCACTTCTTTAGATTTGTTTGGAATGTTTCTTATGTAATGTGTAATTTATATTGTGCTGAAGCTACTTTGAAAAAAAATAGAGGAACAAATACTTCTTTTTTATATATGATTTTTAAAATTAGTTGTATTATTGATATTTTAATTGTTGATAAAATGGTTCAAATGTCTTTATTTTTTCCAATTGCAATTGATATTTTTACTTTATTATTTGATGTTGTTTTAATTACTAAATTAAAAGTTGAAACTTATTTTAAAACTTGTAAAGAAATTGATATGATTATTTTTGCTAAAATTCATGAAGATGAAGGTAAAAATAATTAAATAAAATTGGATTTTTTAATTGAATCCTTAATTAATTTTTTTTAAATGAAATATTAATATAAAATTTTATTATATTTTATAAATTTGTTGTTAAATATTTATAAATACTAAAAAATATACCTTTAAAAACAAACAAAATAATCTATTAATCAAAATTATAAATAAATAATGTAAAAAAAATTTAAAAAATATTTAAGAATTAAAGGATTATACCCAAGCATTTCTTTATTTTTTTAAATCTTTATTCCTTATTTACAGTGGTTCACATTCATTAATAACATGTTTAATACTATTATTTTACATTATTTAATAATTAAATTAAATAAAAAAAAAAAAAAAAAAAACTAAAAAAAAAAAAAAATTTGGCTTGGTCCCAATGGGGATTGAACCCACGACCTTCGCATTATTAGTACGACGCTCTATCCAACTGAGCTATGAGACCTAGCTTGTAATTTTTTTAAAATCATATAATATATTTATATTAAATTTTCAATGTGATTAATTGAATTAAATCTAATTAATACAAATCAATCATAAAAAGTAAATTCAAAAACCATAGACTATTGATTGGAAAAACCTAATATTTTAATGAAAAAGATATTTAATTAAAAAGATTTGTTATCTGAAAAAAATATTTAAAGTATATACTTTATTAATTACATTGAATAAAATAATAAAGAACTTTCTTTATTTTTTAACTTTTTATATTTAGACTTTTTTATTAATTTTTTGTTTTAAATAAAAAACATTTATAATGTTTTATTATTATTTTATTTAAATTATATTGTTTCCTTCACACAATTAAAAGTCAATAATCTTTCATATTCTAAAATATTTAATTTTTCATTTGAATTATTATCAAAAATACTTAATTTAATTTTAGGTAAAGTAACATTACCCAAAACATCACTTTTACAAACTAAGCAAAAATTATTAATAGAATTTTCATCATTTAATTCAATTTTTTTATCAACTATATCAATAATTTCAATTTCTCTTTCATTTTTTTCATTATCTTTTAAAGACTCAGTTTGAATAAATATAAGTAAATTCTTTTTAGCTTTTTTTTTTAAAGAAAAAATAATTTTAAAACTTTGATTTTCAATAACATCTTTTTCAGGATATTCAATAATATTTATATTTAAATAAGGATTATAAACATCAATTTTATTTCCAATTTCTTTAATAAAATTTTTAGGATTTATATCAAATAAATTTCCCCAAGTAATATTTAAAATAAAACTACTTTCATTTAAAAATAAATCTGGATTTGAAATTCTAAAAATAACATTTAATTCAATATTAGGTTCAATAATAATATTTTTTAATTCATCTTTATTAATTAATTCAAAATATTGATTTTTATTAGAAGAAGGACTCATTTTTAAATCAAATAAAATTAAAGTTCTATTAGATTGATTTATAATAGTTTCTTCAATATAACAATTTTTCATTTGATTATTAAAAAATTTTTCCATTGTTTTAATAGGATATAAAGTTTCAAAAGTTAATCTTTTAGTTAAATTTAATTCAACTCTTCCATTTTTTATTGTATATCTATCAGTAGAAGTTTTAATAGGAGAAGATGATTGTTCTTTACTATAAATATTATCATATGTTTTACTTTGACAAATCATAAGAATATCAATTAAATATTTTGCTATTGAATCTATATAAAATGATAATTTAAAAGATACTGATGATTGAGGAAGTATTTTTATAGTTCCTGAAGGAACATTACAATTAAATTTTTTTTGTTCTATTTTGGAATTTTTTACTTCTGATGATATATTTATTTTTATATTTTTAACTTCTATTTCATTATTTGATTTATTCATAAATATTAATAATGATTCTAAATCTTCATTTGCAAGTACTTTCCCAAATTTTGAACTTAATGAAAATGCATTTCCTATATTTATATTATCTGAGGAAAAATTAAAATTTTTCATTTTATTTTCTAAAGGATATATTTTCATATCTTCAATATTATATATATCATTATATAAACCATTTAATGGAATATTTCCGTTGTTAAATAAAGGAGGAACAATACGAAGACATTTTATATCAATATCCCTTGGAAAATCTATTTCTTTTGCATTCATTTTTTTAAATAAAATATCAATATTTTAATTAAAAAATTAAAAAACCCCAATAATAATTTTTAAATTAAAAATTAATTTAAAAATATTTTTATACTTAATTAAAAATATGAACATATATCAAAATAATTTTTTGGGGTTTACATTCATTTTTTATAAGAAACTTTAAAATTATTTAAATTAAAATTTTAATTTTCTGGATAAAAGCTTTTAGATTGACTATTAGAAAAATTTGTTGGTTCAGAATAAATATCATTAAAGGAAAAATGAGCTTCTTTAATCATATTATCAAGTAACTCAATTTTAGTTTTTAATCCTGTTAATTGTTTATTTTTAAGACCAAATAATTTTTGTTTAAACTTATCTTTTTTAATTACAGAATATCTTTTTTTATTTCTAAAAGAATTATAATCATTATATAATTTTCTTTCAGGATTTGAACTTCTCAAAAAATCATTTTGATTATTCTTATTATTTAATCTTAAACTATTACTTAAAGCATTAGGAGATAATTGATTAAAAGAATTTATTTGTTGATGATTAATTATATCTAATTTTGGAGGTTCATAATTAATTTTATTCATTAAGGAATAATGTAATATTTTTTGAGAAACTTTTTCTTTTGTTGGTTCTGTTAAATTTATTTTTTCTTGAAATGAATCATTTAATAAATTTTTTTCATCTAATTCTTTTTCTAAATGAATATTAAATTGTTTTATTACTGATTTTAATCTTTCTATTTTTTTATTTAATTTCTTGTTTTCTTCTATTAATTTATTAAATAGATTTTCAAATATTTTTTCTTTATCTTTTGATTCTAAATTAATATCAATCCCTAAGTTAGATATTATTTCTTTATTACTATTTAATAATTTCATTAAGTTATTTTGTTTATCTTCTATATTTTTATTTTTACTTAATAAACTTTTTTCATTTTCAAGTGCCTTTAAAGAATTTTTATATTTTTCATTTAAATCTTTTAAATTATTCTCTTTAATTTTATCAAAATTATCTAATTTACTATTAAATTCTTCTAAATCACTTTTCATTTCTAAATATTTTTCTTTTATGTTTTTTATTTCTTCTTCTAGAAATTGATTTTGTTTTTTTAAATAATAATTTTCATATTGTAAATTTGAATTATCTAATTGATATTTAGAAATTAAATCATAGAAACTTTTTTCTTTATTATTTTTGAAATCTTTTTGATTATTATCATTAAATATTATCTCACTGTCAACTTCAGAAATTTTTGATTTATATTTTACAATGTTTTTATCTAAATCATCAATAATATTTTTAAATTTATTTTCTTCAGGAGACATTTTAAATTATATACTGAAAAAAAATAGAAAAAAAGTAAAAAAAATAATTTGAAAAATATTATAATATCAAATAAAAATGATGAATAAAGAATTTAATATCGAATCTCAAATAAAAACAATGTTAAAAGAAGTAATGGATGATGACTTAAAAGATGAAGAACAATATGATAACATTAAATTTAGTGATGAAGAAACTGAAGATAATAATTCTTCAAATATAAATTGTAATCAAAAAGTATTTAATAATAATAATTTTATTATGAGTTCATTTAATAATTGTAAAGATTTAAATAGTAGTAATGATAATAAAAATATTTTTAATAGAAAATTTCTAAAAAAAAGTTTAACTGTAAATAATCAAAATAATAAGATTCAAAATGAAAATAAAAATTTATATCAAACCCAAATTTTACATAAGCCTTTTAATTTTAATGGAATTTTATTTCAAAATAATTCTCAATTTATGTTTTCTAATTATATTAATTCTTCTTCAATTGATAATAATTCAAATAATTTATCTTTTACAAGTAATGATATTTTTAGTAATAGCAATGATTTAAGAAAAAAAAATAGGAAAAAAACTTATGAAATTAAATCAGATAAATTTATAAATCAAAATAAAGAAAAAAAATTTGGCTCAGTCACATTTCCAAAAGACATTAATTTTAAAGTAGAAATGTTATTATTTGAAATTAAAAAACTAATAATAAAAGCAAATAAAATAGATTATTTAATATATAGTAAATTACAAGGAAATTTTGTAAATATAATAAAGAGTCAAAAAGGAAGTAGAATATTTCAAAATTATTTAAAAAATACTCATAGTGATATTCTTCATCAAATTTTAATGGAAATTCTTCCTAATATAAAAGAATTAATCACAGATCCTTATGCAAATTATTTTTGTAGAAAACTTTTTACTTTTTTAAATCAAAAAGATAGAAATGAATATTTAAATTCAATTAAAGATTCTTTAATTGAATTAAGTTGTAATAATATTGGAACATATCCTATTCAAGGGATTATTGAATTTATTGGAAGTAAAACAGAAAAAAATATAATTATCAATTCAATTAAAAATTATGTTAATATATTAGCTTATGATCCTTATGGTTGTCATGTTCTAGAAAAAATTATTTCTTTTTTTGAAGAAGATTTAATTTCTTTTATTTATACTTTTATTTTAAATAATTTTTTAGATTTATCTTATAATTCAAATGGTATTTGTATTGTTAAAAAAATGATTACTTTAGTACATAAACATAAATTCCATGAAGAGATTAAAAAAATAATAGAAGAAAATTCTATGAATTTAATTAAACATTCATATGGAAATTATGTTTTTCAAATTTTAATTAATCATTGGGATGAAGATGAAGTTATTCAATTATTATATTTATTTAAAGATAAACTATCTTTACTTTCTATGGAAAAATATGCTTCTAATGTAATGGAAAGATGGATTGAGAAAAGTGAAAAAATTTTAAATTATTTTATAAATGAAATTATTCAAAGTGGAAAAATTGGAGAAATAATGAAAAATAATTATGGTAATTATGTTATTCAAAAGGCTTTGAAGGTTTCAACAGGTGAAAATGAGAAAAGATTAGTTAATGAAGTTATTAATAATTTATATAAATTAAATGATAAGAAATTAATTGAAAAATGGAAGATTATTATTTTTCCTCATTTTGAAAAATTTGGGAAGATATGAATTATTGATTTATCATAATGAAAATTATAAATATATTATTTTGTAAATTGAACAATGATGGTAAATGGTTTGTTAATAAAAAGATTATTAAATTAAATAGATAAAAATATAAATTGGAAAAATATAAAAATAAAATAAATATTATGATTTTCTGATCATGATTTATAAGAATATTTATTAAACAAACATTTATATTTTTTTCATCTTTTTACTTTTCATTATTTTTTCCACCATAAAAAAATAAAATATATTTTATTCAAAAATGAGAGAAGTAAAAATAAATGATTTTATAATTTTGTATTAAAGAAATAATAATAATTAAAAGGAAATTTAACAATATAATAAATTTTTTTCCAAAAAAATTTAGCTCAAAAAACTATAAATCTCAATAAAAAATTCTAAAAAAAAAGAAACACAAAAAATCTTAAAAATCCCACCTAATAAAATAGATAAGATAAAAATAAAAATCTTTTTAAAAAATTCATTTAAAAATAAAAAACCATTTAAATATTCCAAAAAATTCCTATTTCACAAAAACCTTTCTCAACCTTTTTTTTTGTTTTAAAAAATAGGACAACACTTTGTTCTTCTTTTATTCCTTTTAATATTTAGTTCTTCATCATTAGGATCAATCAACTGAATTTTTTCTTTTTTTTTTCCATCCTCCAAATCTTTCTTTTCATTATTTTCCTTAACATCATTATCATCATTTTTCTCATTTTCATTATTTTCAATATTTTCAATATTTTCATTTTTTTCAATATTTTCAATATTTTCATTAATGTTCCCTTTTCCAAAAAGTTTAAATTCTTTTTCCTGAATCGACTTTTCTCTTTGAATATATCCATTAAACATTTCTTCAATAGGATCATTCCCATCTGCAATTTCTTCAATATAAAAATCTTCTTTTTTCATTTTATCAAAATGTTTTTCTCCATTTCCCAAAACTTTATCAGGAGTAAAATCATAAGGAGTTCCCATATGATTACTTTCATTTTCATCGAATCCTGATTTAATGAAATGTTCTTTTAAATGAGGATAAAAAGAATTATAAGGTGCAAAAAAAATATTAAAAGAACTTTCAACTGCAGGATCAGTTGGACAATGAGTAAAAACTTTTATATTTTCACAATCACGAAATCTAAGTTGACGTGTTATTGTTGATAAACTACAATTTTTTGATGTTCTCATAAATATTGATCCACTACAAGGTCCTGTTATTATTTTACAATTTATACAATCGTCTATAAACATTCCTGTAGTATAATCTAATATATATATTGTACAATTTGTGTTTCTTCTAATTTTAAAATCACATCCTGATATGTCTCCATTGTGCTTATATATTGTCTCGTTTTCTTTCTTCTCTATTATGTATTTTGTACGGTCACGACGAGGTGCTTGTGTTATTGTCCCTGTCTTTTGAGATGATATGTTATCGCTTGTTATCATTTTTTTTTATTTTTAATTTTTTTTGAAATCGTTTATTTTTTTTTTTTTTTGGTTATTTCAGATTTTTTTTTGTAAATTTAAAATTATTTTAAATTTTTGATAAATAAATAATAAATAAATAATAAATAATAAATAATATTCTTTTTAAATATCATCTTTCCTTAACTAATATAATCTATTCTCTTTAAAAACCCAAAAAAAGAGAAATTTTATTTAAAACATTCATCAATTTCATTTTGTAAATTTCCTTCCTTAACTTCAATAATAGGAAGATGTCTATTTCTCGTTTCATCATTTTGATATTTTCTTGCAAAAGCAACTCCGAATTTTTTTCCTGTATTATTTGCATTTTTTCCAACCCAAATAAATATAATATCTCCTCTATCAATAAGAAAACTTCCTTCACTTGTTAAATTCTCTTTTTTATATTCAACATCTTTTAATACTAATTGATTATCAATTTCAACTAATTCTTTCATTTTTTTAACACATCCTTTTTCCATATCTTTAGGAAGTCCCAAACTCAATTTCATTCTTGGATTTCTGCTTCTTAAATTTCCTTTTACATTTTTTTTAACAATTCTTTCATCTTTAAATAAATTATCAATTTCATCTTCTTTTTCTCCTTCTTCAACTTCTTCAATAGTAGGTTTTCCATTTCTATCACTTTTAATTTTTTGGCAAACACTTGAAGCATGGAATTTTTCAAAAGGATTTGATTTCTTTCCTCTCCAATTAACAATTCTTAATCCCATATCAAAAATAAAAACATCTTCATCATTCAATGAACTTTTATCAAAGGGAATTTCAGTACATTGAATACAATTTCCAACTCCACAGACATGAATTAATTTAGGGTGATATTTTTCAACGGGAACTTTTTTAAATCCGGATTCAATACCTCCTAATAAAATATTTAGATTTTTAAAATAAGACATGAATAAGAAAGATTCATAACCTTGTTCTTCATAAATTAAAGTAATTTCCCTGTTGAAGTAGTCATCCAATTCCACAATTTTATATGCTGCAGTTCCACTTTCATCACATGAAGAGTCTTGACCTACCCACTCATGAGCAGTGTATATTAGGGAGTCATTCTTTTTTTCAATTGAAAGGATTATGTATGTGTCACCTTGGTAAAATGTACCATAGGATTCTGAAGGCCATGGAATTAATGCAAATTTTTCTATTCTCCATATATATAGACCTGGTTCCTTTTTTATTTTTTTCCATTCTGGTTCTGCTTCTGCACGTTGCATACGTAAGGCTTTTTCATATATACTACCTAAGTTTGCTAGGTTGGAATCTTCAAAGGATATTGGGTTTTCCATTTTTTTTATTGATTTTTTTTAATTTTTTATTTTTTATTCAGGTTTGAGAAGTTGGTTTTTTGAATTTTGTTATTATATTTTTTTGTTATTATTATATTTTTGTTTAATGTAGAAGACTTAAAAATGTATATTTTATAATTTGA
>JAEEGI010010044.1_pt1 | contig 20600 bp, 16 predicted proteins | sample 8958751 | NCBI WGS metagenome assembly JAEEGI01 (sample SAMN16246545, study PRJNA631951) | gut metagenome | biome: gut microbiome; feature: rumen; material: KS-attached | host: Bos | place: Iran: Karaj | collected 2018-10 | reverse complement strand
CCAAGTCGTTCAGCGGCAGGAAGCGCACGTGGTGGTTGTCGTTGATGGGAGCCACAATCTTGCGGTTGTGCGTCACCTCAACGGCCAGGCTGGTGCGCCCGTGGAAAGCACCCTCGCAGGAGAGCACCCTGACATTGCCCGTCTTCCACGATGCCAGCTTCAGCGCGTTCTCGTTGGCTTCGGCACCGCTGTTGATGAGGAAGAGCTGGTAGTCGTCGTAGCCGCTGGCCTTGCCTAACCGCTCGGCCAACTCGGCCTGTAGCTTGTTCACCACCGAGTTCGAATAGAACCCAATTTGCTGCAGCTGCGCAGTCACCTTTTCTATATAGTGGGGATGCGAATGGCCAATACTGATGACGGCATGCCCGCCATAGAGGTCGAGATACTCCTGCCCCTTGTCGTCCCACACTTTGCAGCCTTGTCCCTTGACGATGTTTACGTCGAAAAGCGGATAAACGTCAAATAGTTTCATGTTGATTGCTGTTTAATTGCGGCAAAGATACGAAAAAAAAACGAATAACGGCATGTTGTTCGGAAATTTTTCTTTCAAAGGGCCATATAACCAAAGAAAAATCGTATATTTGCAGCATGAAAAAAGCAGACAACCGCGTAAAGCTCTATCCCGACGGCAAGTACCGCTGGATTTACGAAGTGAATTTGTTGAGGAATCCCACCGTGCTCTTCGACGTCTATAAGGTGCTCGGCATGAGTATTGTCATCCTGGTGGTCATCGTGTTGCTTATTGCCTTGCTCTCGGGCGACATATCGCTCTCTTTTCTGAAAGGCTTGGGCGTTGGGGCACTCGGAGCGGTGGGCTTTATGCTGGTGCTGGGAGCGATGGGTTATGTGGTTTATGCGCTCTTCACGGGGAAGAAGTATATCGTGCTGTTCACCCTCGACGAGCATGAGCTGGTGCATAAGCAGATGCCCAACACCATGAAGAAGGCTCGACTGATAGGCGAGCTGGCCATGCTGGCAGGGGCGTTGGCTGGGAGGCCTGGCGTGGCGGGGGCTGGACTTTTGGCTGCCAGCCGCGACTCGCTGACGTCTACGCTCTCTGACGTGAAGCAGGTGGTGCCCCGCCGATGGATGAACACCATCAAGGTGAACGAAAAGCTGTTCAAAAACCGAGTATACGTGTGCGACGAGGACTTCGACTTCGTGCTCCAGTTCCTCCGCGAACACTGTCCCAATGCGAGGGGAGTGAAAGGGGAGTGAAAGAAGAGTGAAAGGGACGATAGTTATTCATCGAGAATACTAACGTCCCTTTCACTCATCTTTCAGCTCTCTTTACTCCTCTCCCTCCTGTTTGGAGAGCAGCTGGAGCACCTCTTGGGTGATGTCCATTGACATTTCGGGTTCGATGAATGGACAGGCGTTGCTGTCGGTGTTGAGCACCACGACCAGCCGTTGCTGTCGGGCCACGGTGGCGATGGCTTCTTTGAGGATGGCTGTCAGGGGAGCCATCTTTTGGCGGCGTATGGCGGCCAGTTCACGTCGGCTCTGCTCCTTGAATTTCACGTTGCGCTCCAGCAGTTGCTGCAGCTCGGTCTGGCGCTTCAGCATGATGGTGCGCGGAAAGTCCTTGCGTCCTTCGAGGAAAGCCTCGTACTTCTCGTTGAAGTCTTTCTCCACCTGTTGCATCTCTTTCTCGTAGGCTTGGCGCAGCGAGTCCATCTCCGCTTCCACGATGATGAGTTGCGGCATGGTCTTGAGTATGCTGTCGTGGCTGAGATAGCCGATGAAGACTTGCGCTGATGCTCCGCTAATGAACAATGAACATTGAACAATGAACAGTGCCACGAGCACTGCCCATCGCTTGTCTGTTTGTTTCTTTTGTTGGCTTTTCATCTTGTTCTATTCTTTATTCATTCTTCATTAGGCACGTAGTGCCGCTTATTTCAGCCCCAGCTTGGCCTTCACCTGTGCGGTGAGGTCGGTAGAGAGTGTGGTGCTGATGTAGGGGATGCCAGCTCCCATCTCCATGATGTAGATGTAGCCGCCCTCCTGTCCGATGCCCTTGATGGCTTCGAGCACCTTTGAGGTGATGGCCTGCATCTTCTCCTGCTGAGCCTTTGCCAGTGCCTGGTCGTTGTCCTGATAGGTCTGCTGAATGCGCTGGTAGAGGTCCTGCAGCTCCTTGTTGCGGCGCTCCTTGATGTTGTCGGGCAGGTTGGGCTCTTCCTTCTCGAAGGCCTCGGCCTTCTTCTGCAACTCGTCCTGCATCTGCTTCAGGTCGTTCTGATACTGTTCGGTAAGTTTCTCAATCTCTGTGCGAGCGGTGGTAAACTCGGGCATGGCCTGAATGATCTCCTGTGTGTTGACGTGGCCGAACTTCGGGGCCTGGGCCGATGCGGTGGTGAAGCCGCAGATTGCGCAGATGGCGCAAATGATGAATTTTTTCATTGTTGTTGTTTTTATTTTTTTGTCGTTATTATGTTATTTCGTTATGACGTTATTTCGCCTTTAATATGAATATCCCAGCTTGCGTAGCACCTCGTCGCTGATGTCGATCTTGGGCGAGCCGAAGATGATGCCGGTGTCGCTGGCGCGGTCGAGCACCAGCTGGTAGCCGCGCAGCTCGCTCACGTCCTTCACGGCATTGTACACCTCGTCCTGGATGGGATTCATCAGTGCTGCGCGCTTCTTGAAGAGTTCGCCTTCGGGGCCGAAGTACTGTCGTTTCAAGTCGGCAGCCTGTTTCTCTTTCTCCATGATAGCGTCCTGGCGAGCCTTCTTCTGTTCGTTCGAGAGGAACACCACCTCGTTTTGGTAGTTCTTATACATGGTCTGAGCCTCGGTGGTGAGAGCATCGACCTCAGCCTGCCACTTCTTCGACACCTGCGAGAGCTGCTCGTTGGCTCGCTCGTAAGCAGGGATATTCTTGAACACGTAGTCCATGTCGATGAGGGCGAACTTCTGCGCGTTTGCTGAGACCAAACCGCAGATGGCGCAGATTGCGCAGATAACAATTCTTTTCATCATGTCTGTTTTCAAATTTTATTATTCTTATTCGCCGTAAGTGCTCACACGAAGCTCTCACTATTTAGAATTCTTGTCCCAGTATGAAGTGGAACTGGCTGCCGCCCTTTCTCCATCCACCGCTTCCTTGGTAGACGCTGTCGAAGCCGTATGCCCAGTCGATACCCATCAGGCCCACCATTGGCAGGAAGATGCGCACGCCGAATCCCGCCGACTTCTTCATGTCGAAGGGGTTGAAATCCTTCAGGTTGGCCCAAGCGTTACCGCCTTCCATGAATCCCAGTCCGTAGATGGTGGTGTTGCCCAGCATGAAGGGATAGCGCAGCTCGAGCGTGAATCGGTCGTAGGCGTAGGCATCGTAGCTGCTGTAGCGTCCTGGCGTGCGCTCACCGGCCAGCGCGTTGGCCGAAAGGCTGAGCGAACCGTTCTCGTAGCCCCTGAGGCCGATGGTCTCCTCGGCATAGCTGGTGCTGTAGCCGCTCATGCCATCACCGCCGACGTAGAACGTCTCGAAGGGCGACTTCTTGTATTTATTGTACGAGCCGAGCACGCCCATCTCCACGCGCGTCATCAGCACGAAGCACTTCTGTCCGCTGGAGAGTGCTGCGAAGGTGCGGCTGCGGAATTTCCACTTGTGGTATTCCACCCAGCGGTATTTCTCGCGCTGCTCTTCCTGGAATCGGTCGTAGTCGTCGCTATAGGTCTTCCACGTGGCCAGGTTCTTGTAGTCCTTGTTGTCGAAGAGCGACCATGGCGGTGTGAGTGTGACGCTGAGCGAGAACTCCGAGCCTGTTCGTGGGAAGAGCGGGTTGTCGGTCGACGTGCGGGTGAGGGCCAGCGAGAGGTTCAGGTTGTTCGAGTTGCCATTGCTGATGAGGAAGTACTGCCAGTCCTTGAGCATATAGCGCTGATAGGCCAGCGTGGCCGAAATCTGGAAGTAGTCGTCGGGCCAGCGCAGACGTTTTCCCCAGCCGACGCTGAGTCCGAAGAGCTTCACGTATTTGTCGTCGTCGAGATAGCTCTCGTAGTTGTTGTAGTATCCGCCGTTGTAGTATCCATACCCGCCATACATGTATTGCAGCGAGTTCATGTAGGCCGAGTTGTAATAGTTGCTGCTCACGTCGCTCTGCTTCGAGTAGTAGGCTCCGATGTTGAGGGCGTTGGGTCGTTTGCCTCCAAACCATCCCGTGCCGTAGTTGAGCGAGAGCGATGAGTAGTAGCGTCCGTTGGTCTGGTAGCTCAGTCCCACCTGCTCACCGTCGCCAGCGGGCAGGAATCCTCGGTGCAGCTTGTTCTTGCCTAAGAGGTTGCGCAGCGAGAAGTTGTTGAACTTGATGCCCACTCGGCCGATGATACCCGTCTGTCCCCATCCGAGCGACAGCTCCAGCTGGTCGTTGCTCTTCTGCTCCAGCTCCCAGTTGATGTTCACGGTTCCGTTTTCGCCATCGGGCTTCACGTCGGGGTTGATGGTTGTCTCGTCGAAGTAGCCCATGGATGCTATCTCACGATAGGAGCGCATCAGTGCCTCCTTCGAGAAGAGGTCGCCGGGCTTGGTGCGCAGCTCGCGCCTCACCACCTCCTCGTAGAGTCGGTCGTTGCCGAATATCTTCACGTTGTTCAGGTGTGCCTGCTCCCCTTCCAGTATGCGCACCTCCAGGTCGATGCTGTCGCCTACGATGTTCACTTCTGCCGGGTCGATTTGCGAGAACACATAACCGTTGTTGTAGTAGTAGTCGTGCACGCCGTCCTCGTCGGTGAGCAGACGTTTGTTGATGAGCTTCTGGTTGTACACGTCGCCTCGCTTCATTCCCAGCGTCCGGTTCAGTCCCTCGGTGTTCACCACGGTGTTGCCCACCCATGTGATGTTGCGCAGGTAGTACTTGTCGCCCTCTTCCACTTTCAGGAACACGTTCACGTGCTTGTCGTCTTCGTTCCACACCGAGTCTTCGATGATGGTGGCGTCGCGATAGCCCAGCTCGTTATACTTCTCGATGAGCGTCTTCTTGGCTTCGGCAAATCGTTCGGGCGTGTATTTCTTGGCTTTGAAGAGATTCTTGAATTTCCCGGCCTCGTGTATTTTGCCCAGTGCACCCTTTGTGAACATTCCGCCCTTCAGCTTCGACGTTGCCACCTGCTCGTTGCCCTCGATGACGATGTTGCGCACCTTCATCTTGTCTTTCTTGTCGATGTGCACCTCGAGCACCACTTGGTTTTTGCCCGTCACGTCGTCGTGCTGCACGATGTCGATGTCGGCATTTTTATAACCTTTGTCGTCGAAGTACTTCTTGGCCAGAATCTTTGCGCGGTCCACCAGGTTTTTCGTCAAGCTCAGTCCCTTGGCCATTCCCAGTTTCGTCTCCAGGTCTTCGCGCTCGCTCTTTTTCACTCCGTAGTACTGCACCTCGCTGATGCGTGGGCACAGTGCCAGGTTGATGCAGAGGTAGACCTTCGAGTCGACGATGCTGTCGGCGGTGATGCTCACTTTCGAGAACAGTCCGTGCTTCCAGTAGCGTTTCACGGCCTCTGTTATTTCGCTGCCAGGCATTTCGATGTGTTGTCCCACGCTGAGTCCCGACAGGTTGATGAGCACATAGTCCTCATAGTCGGTGACTCCTTTCACGCTGAGTCCTCCTATCTCCACCTGTCGTGGTGTTCCGGCGTATGAGATGTCGGGTCGGTTGATGAAGCTTTGCGCCGCTGCGCGGCTAAATGATAAATGATAAATGATGAATGATAAAGCCATCACCATCACCCATCTGTTTTTTGTCAGTATATCATTCTGCTTGCGCATCATATTGTTTTGTTTCTCCTTTTTCATTTCTTATTCGAGGCCTTCCATCGCCTCCCTCTCCACCTGTGCTTCGGTCTTGCCGAATCGTCGCTGTCTGCTCTGGTAGCTGGCGATGGCGCGCAGCAGCTCCTCGCTCTTGAAGTCGGGCCAGTAGGTGTCGCAGAAGTACAGCTCCGAGTAGGCCATCTGCCACAGCAGGTAGTTGCTGATGCGCAGCTCTCCCCCTGTGCGTATCAGCAGGTCGGGGTCGGGCATGAAGTTGGTCCACAGCCTTTCGCTGATGGTCTTCTCGTTGATGTCGCTGGGGCTGATGATGCCATCCTTGGCATCCTGTGCCAGCTGCTTCACTGCCTTGGCTATCTCCAGTCTCGACGAGTAGCTCAGTGCCAGCACCATGGTCATGCCGGTGTACATGGCCGTGGTGTCTTCCATGTACTTTATTTTCTTCTTCACATTCTCCGACAGTCGCGAGAAATCGCCAATGAAGCGGCACCGCACGTTGTTGTTGTGGAAGAGGTCCATCTCGAAGAAGTTCAGCACCAGCTCCATGATGGCTTCCACCTCGTATGCGGGCCTGTTCCAGTTTTCTGTGGAGAAGGCGTATAGCGTGAGGTACTTCACCCCCAGGTTCGAGCAGTCGGTGGTGATGCGCTTCACCGCGTCCATTCCCTCCTTGTGTCCGAATGTGCGGTCGAGTCCTCGCTCCAATGCCCATCGCCCATTGCCGTCCATGATGATGGCGATGTGGCGTGGTATGCGTGTCATGTCGATGTCTATATCCATAATCAGTATGTATTCTTTCTTTCGGTTCTGTTAGTCTCTGTCGTTGTGGCAGGTCTTGCACTTTGCCCACAGGTCGTAGGTGACTGTCAGCTGCAGTGCCGAGTAGCAGTCGGTGTTCTTGAAGATGCCCGTGCTTTTGATGCCGTATGGGTCTACCACGCCGTCGATTCTGTCGGTGGCCGTGAAGTGCATGGTCCACTCGGCGATGAGGTTCAGTCGGTCTTGCAGCTTGTATTTCACGCCCGCGCCGAAGAGCAGCACTCCGCTCACGGTGGCATCCTCGGTCTCTGGTATGTAGGGTTCTCCGTCTATTATTATGGGGTCGTCCACTGGTGCCCATGTCACCTTTGGCTTTCCCGTGAAGCACAGTCCCGTTCCCAGGGCGAAGAAGGGTGTGAGTGGCTTGGCACCCAGGTATTCGCGCCCTGTGCCGAAGGGCCAGAAGTTGTATTCGTAGCGCACGGTGACGTCGGTGAGGCTGGTCTTGAAGTCCATCGGATGGTCGTTCAGGTAGGGATACCACGTCTTCACGTTCTTCGTCGAGCCTTTCAGTTTTCCCATGGCTATCTGTGCGCTCCACGCCATGCGCGGGTTCATTTTATATTTAGCCACTACCGCCGCCTTGGGCTGCATGCCTTTCAGCAGGTTGCCGTTGAAGTCGCCCTCGTAGGCCATCAGCCCCAGTCCGGCTCCCACCTCCATGCGGTATTCGGGGTCGTCCTGCGCCCATGCGGGGCTAATGTATAATGAACAATGAAGAAAGAGCAGAACTGCCAGCACAGCTGTTTGTTTCTTTTGTTGGCTTTTCATCTTGCTTTATTCTTTATTCATTCTTCATTAGGCACATGGTGCCGCTCATTTCAGGGTGGAGCCTCGCCACAGCTGTCCTGTGCTGGTGAGCATCCACAGGCCCTCCTGCTGGTCGCTCGCCATGCTCACCACCCTGCCGGTGAGCTCCTGTGGCAGGGCATAGTTGCTGTCCATGGTGCGCCAGGTGATGCCTTGGTCTCTCGACTGCCTCACCACGGCATCGCTGCCCACGGCCACCACATGTCCTTGGTAGCGGGCCAGTGCGATGTGCTGCTGCCGGGGCAGGGGGTAGTGGTTGCTGTCGTCTACGGGCATGCTCACCCACCTGCCGCCACCCTGGTGCGGTGCTATCTTCCGCCATACGCGCATGTAGGGTGCGTCGTCCTGCCTTGGCGTGCCCACCATCAGCACGTAGTCGGTGCCATCGGCGGTGGCGTATGGCCAGCTCACGCAGTCTGCCTGTCCTGGTGCTGGCAGCAGTGCGGCGTCGTCGTCGAGCAGCTCGGCAGCCCAGCTGTTGCCCCCGTCGGTCGAAGCCATCAGGCTCCCGTCGGCCGTCAGCATATATCTCTCTGTGGTCGATGCTCCCACAATGCTGTCGCGCAGCTCCACGCTCACGCTGTCGGCGGTGCCCACCAGTCGCATGTTGGCTGCGTCGGCCAATTCCAGGTCGGCTGCCTTCTGCCAGGTGAACACGGCGTTCTTGTCGCTGCTCAGGTTGAGCTGCACCGTGTAGTCGCGATGACCTGAGCCGTCGGGAGCATACACGCGGAAGACGCGTGGCGTGGTGAAGTCGATGCTGTCGGTGGCCGAGAACCACCTCAGCGAGTCGCTGGTGGCCGACTGCAGTGCCAGCATCCCCCTGCCCTTGGCCGTCACGGTGCACACCACGTGCTTCACGTCGGTTCCCACGGGCAGCACCTCCACGTTGTATATGCGCCCCTGCAGGTGGTCGATGGTCATCTTGTAGTTGGCCCCAGCTACGGTCGTGGTCAGCAGGGTGTCGTTGCCCGCCTTCGTCAGCGAGTGGGTGTATCGCTTCATCGAGCCCAGCGTGAACTGGGTGATGGCTGCGTCGTTGGTGTACGAGGTCTCGTCGTCGCTGTCCTTCAGGCACGAGGCCATCATCGACACGGCTGCCAGTACGGTCAAAAACCTCAAAAAGAGTCTGCTCATTATTTATCTTTTAGACAATTTGGCTGCAAATTTACGCACAATTCCGCAAATAACCGCTCTTTCCGATGGATTATTAAGTAAAATATATCATTATTTGTACGTTTTTAAGTTGTTTTTAGTTTTTGGGCGTTAAAAAAGTGGCAACTATTCGCAGCCGTCGAGGTTGTCGTCACTGCTTTTTTCATGTAGCGAAGGCCCTTTTTTGCCACGATGGCGAGACACGATAATTTGGAGCGCGACTTTTTGAAAAAAGGGGTCCTACATGTTTTCGTGTGGGTAGCAGCTTTGGAATAGTCCTGCGGCATCAAACAGATAGCGCAACGAGTAAAACAAAGGGAAGCTCCACCCAAGGTTTGAAAAGCCGTATAATAATAAAAATTGTTAATGCGGAAGGCTTCTCAAAACAGCCGAAGGCCCTCAAAACTCGCGCGTTTTCCACAAAAAAATATTTGGCCGAAAATTTCCGAGTTTTGAGAGGTTTTAGCAAACCTTTGGTTTTCAGGTGTATAGGCTCGGTTTGGCGATAAAAACCCATGGTTGGCTCAAAAAAGTCAACGCCCCCAAAAAAATTGGCGTTGACTTTTTCTTTTTTGGCGTTCTCGCAGAAACGAAAAATGGCCTAAAAATCAGCTAAAAACTTGCACAAAACTATAGTAATTGTGCAAAAACCGTGTCGGAAATCAATTTTCCCTCATCATTAGCCTTGCTCAAAAAGCCTAAAGTGTGCGTCGTTTCGTCCTAAAATGAAAAATTTTTTTGTAAGAATTCAGGAATTTCCATTTCACATCCTTTTGCACTTTTTAGCTGTTGTTCAGCTCAGTTCGCTGGGGAGTGTGAGTACTCCAATGACGAGTTCCTATATTACAAACATGTCGCTCGTTGGGGCCAGCGTGGCGAACTGAGTAAAGTGCAACTGACGCTGAGCGTCATTTGCGGACACATGCGGATAATCATAAACTTTTTCGAAGGTACGGTTGAAAAGACGGTAGCGTTTTTTGAAGATTCCAGACGCTGAAAGCGTCTCAATCACCTGATTGCGGATAATCATTGAAAAATAATTGGGACGATTATGATAAACGCGAGTGTCAATAAGCCCATCACCAAGCACTTTAATTGTCCCCGCTCGACCTTTGGTCGCTTGCATGGCAAGAAGTTATTTTTTTTATTATTACTAAATGGCTATTTTTTTTGTTTTTCCCAATATTCTTCGTACCTTTGCACAAAACTATCAAAAAAAGAGACCCGCACAACATGGCAACAGTCGACGACAAGAAAATCATCTTCTCGATGGTGGGAGTGAGCAAGACCATCCAGCAGAACCAGAAACAAGTGCTCAAGAACATCTACCTGAGCTTCTTCTACGGGGCCAAGATAGGCATCATCGGCCTGAATGGCGCCGGCAAGTCGACGCTGATGAAAATCATTGCCGGCATAGAGCCGCAATACCAGGGCAAGGTGGTGTGGAGCCCCGGCTACAGCGTGGGCTATCTGCCCCAGGACCCGCCCCTCGACGAGACGAAGACGGTGAAGGAGAACGTGATGGAGGGCGTGCAGCACGTCTACGATGCCCTGGCCGAATATGACGACATCAACGTGAAGTTCGGCTTGCCCGAATATTATGAAGACCCCGACAAGATGGACCAGCTGATGGCCCGCCAGGCTGAGCTGCAGGACGTGATAGACGCCACCGACGCCTGGAACATGGACTCGAAGCTCGACCGCGCCATGGCCGCCCTGCGCTGTCCGCCGGGCGACTGGCCCGTGACGAACCTGTCGGGTGGTGAGCGCCGCCGCGTGGCCCTCTGCCGACTGCTGCTGCAGAAGCCCGACGTGCTGCTGCTCGACGAGCCCACCAACCACCTCGACGCAGAGTCGATAGACTGGCTGGAGCAGCACCTGCAGCAATATGAGGGCACGGTGATCGCCGTGACCCACGACCGCTACTTCCTCGACGACGTGGCCGAGTGGATACTGGAGCTCGACCGCGGCGAGGGCATCCCCTGGAAGGGCAACTACAGCAGCTGGCTGGAGCAGAAGAGCCAGCGGCTGGCACAGGAGGAGAAGACGGCGTCGAAGCGCCGCAAGACGCTGGAGCGCGAGCTGGAGTGGGTGCGCATGGCTCCCAAGGCACGCCACGCCAAGGGCAAGGCTCGACTGAACAGCTACGAGCTGATGCTGAACGAGGAGCAGAAGCAGAAAGAGGAGAAGCTGGAGATATTCATCCCCAACGGTCCGCGACTGGGCAACAAGGTGATAGAGGCCGAGCACGTGGCGAAGGCCTACGGCGCGAAGGTGCTCTTCAGCGACCTGAACTTCACGCTGCCGCCCAACGGCATCGTGGGCGTCATCGGCCCCAACGGCGCGGGCAAGACCACGCTGTTCCGACTCATCATGGGGCTGGAGCAGCCCGATGCCGGCACCTTCAGCGTGGGCGAGACGGTGAGGCTGGCCTACGTAGACCAGCAGCACAAGGACATCGACCCGCAGAAGAGCGTATACCAAGTGGTGAGCCAGGGCAACGAGACGCTGCGCATGGGAGGCCGCGAGCTGAATGCCCGCGCCTATCTGAGCCGCTTCAACTTCAGCGGCGTCGACCAGGAGAAGAAGTGCGGCGTGCTCAGTGGCGGCGAGCGCAACCGACTGCAGCTGGCGCTGGCCCTGAAGCAGGAGGGCAACGTGCTGCTGCTCGACGAGCCCACCAACGACATCGACGTGAACACCCTGCGCGCACTGGAGGAGGGCCTGGAGGCCTTTGCCGGGTGCGCCGTCGTCATCAGCCACGACCGCTGGTTCCTCGACCGCATCTGCACACATATCCTGGCCTACGAAGGCGACGGCCAGGTGTTCTTCTTCGATGGCAACTACTCGGAATACGAGGCCAACAAGGCGCAACGCTTAGGACTGGAAGAACCCAAGCGCCAGCGCTATCGCAAACTGATGGAGGACTGATTTTTAAGTGAAGAGTGAAGAGTGAAATAATTAACAACCGATAAAAACGGATGAGACGGATGAAAACGGATGTGATGGGGGGCATCGTGGCACTCTTGCTCTGCCTTTGCGCCACCCCAGCAGCGGCCCAGCAGTCGGAATACAAGACCTTCGTGTACACGAGCGATGAGCTGGCCAACCAAATCAGTAGGATGAATGGCGAGCGCGATGCCTCGCGCGGCTATCTGGGCGACCTCTTCACCGCCTCGAAAGGGGCCGCGAAGGGCATCGCCTCGGGCTATGTGACATCGTTCTTCGACCTCGGCGTGAACGCCATCGGGGCCCTCGTCACCAGGAATGCACGCCAAAAGAAGGAGTGGGAAGAGGCCGTGAAGAAGGAGAACGTCTATCAGACGGTCATCAATTCCGTGTCGGAGATGAGCGATTTCTACGACGACACCTCCTTCGACGGAGCCATGGACCCGAAAGGCATGCGATTCAACGGCATAGGATGCCTGCGCACCGAGGGCAACGACACGATGTTCTACATATCATGCCACATCGACCAGTCGAAACTCTATCGCATCATCAACCACTCGAAGTTTGAACTGGTGCTCGACACGCTCATCATCAGTCCGCTGCATTCCAACCTGCCCAACACGCAGCTGCATATACCCTATTCCTTTGCCGAGCGCAAGAACTTCACACTCGCCATGAGCATCGTCATCTCATCGTCGTGGATGAACGAGATTGTGCAGCTGCAGAAGAACCAGGAGCTGGGAACGTTTACCATCAACATCCCCGTCGACCAGAAGCTGCTCGACGACAAGGGCTTCCTGCGCTATGTGCGCCATGGCGACGACACACCAGCCTATCAGGTGATGGGCGAGAGCTTCATCGTGCCACGTTCCTACATGGGATTCCGCGACGAGCGCGACAACTTCAAGGACTGCTGGGGCACCGGCGAATACAAGCTGGCCATCACCATCAACGAGACCTGCGACGTGACCGAGCAATATCGCGCCAACTGGAAGCGCGACTATAAGCACCGCAAGGAGATGGCACGGCAGAACCACCGCATGGGCATCGTGGAGCAGAGCTGGCAAGTGGTGTCGAAGCAGAAATGGGACGAGATAGCCAAGACGTGGGTCATCACCACGCTCAAGGCTCCTGCCGACCAGGTGTCGACCGATGTCATCGACAAGCTCGGACTTAAAGAATGACGGCCATGGCATGCAGGGCGCTCCTCTCGTTGTGGCTCTTCCTCCTGCTCACCTCAACGGCGGTGGCGGGAGGAAGGGGCGTGACCTCGGCCGATGCCGACAGCGTAGGCCATCTCAACGAGGTGCTGGCCCAGGCTCGCCAGCTGGCGCATGAGGGCAAGCTGGTGCAGGCCATAGAGCAAGGACAAAGCGCCCTGCGGATGGCAGAAGAAGCCTTTGGCACCCAGAGCGCCGGATATGCGCAGGCACTATCCGACGTGGCGGGCATACACTCACGTGCCGGAGACTATCAGGAGGCACTGCGCATGGGCTACCAGGCATTGGACATCAGGCGCCAGGTGGTGGGCGAGCACCATGTGGACTATGCCACCTCGCTCAACAATGTGGCCCGCTACCATTCCTATCTGGGACAAATCATGGAGGCCGTGAGGATGGGGCGCAAAGCCATGGAGCTGAGGGAAGAACTGCTGGGAAAAGACGATGCCGACTATGCCAAGTCGGTGAGCAACATGGCGGGCTACTTCGCTCGCATGGGCAACTACGACGAGGCCATCAAAATGGGGCAGGAGGCGCTCGACATCAGGCAGAAGACGCTGCCGCCACACCACACCGACTGCATAGAGTCGCTCAACAACCTGGCCAAATACCATTATTTCAAAGGCGAATATGCCCAGGCCATCGACGGGGAGCAACGTGCACTCGACGCGCTGCGCTCCGACACCTCGCAGCTACAGTCGCCACTCTATGCCACCATCCTGAGCAACTTGGCCGACTTCTGCATGAAGACGGGCAGGGAGGCCGAGGCCATGCAGCATGGCAACGAGGCGTTGCAGTTGCGACGCCAGATGCTGGGCGAGCATCACCCCGACTACGCCGAGTCGCTCAGCAACATGGCCACCTACCACTATGAGTGTCGGCAATATGCCGATGCCATCGACCTGCAACGGCAGGCGCTGCAGCTGCAACGCCAACTACTGGGCGAAGAACATCCTGCCTGCGTGCAGTCGACGTGCATGATGGCCGTGTTCTTCCTGGCCAATGAGCAGACCGACTCGGCCGAGATATACGCCTACAAAGCCACCAACCACTACACCAACGTCATTCTGAACACCTTTGCCGACCTGACGGCGAGCGAGCGCGACATGTATTGGCGCAAAGTGAAGCCGTGGTTCACCAACACCCTGCTGCAGATGGCCGAGAAATGCCCAACGGAGAAGATGCTCAGCAGCGCATTCAATGGGACGCTGCTGGCGAAGGGGCTGCTGCTGAAGAGCGAGCTGGAGATGGTGAACCTGCTGATGGAGAGCGGCGACCAAACGGCTGTGACCAGCTATAAAGCCCTGCAAGCCAACCGATGGGCTTTGCTGCAACAGCTGGAACTGCCCAAGAACGAGCGAACACTCAACATCGACTCGCTGCGCAGGGTCATCACCAAGCAGGAGCGTAGGCTGGTGAGGCTGTCGAAGACCTATGGCTCCTATACGCAGCAGTTGCAGATAGGGTGGGAGCGCATTGCCCAGATTATGGGCCCCAAAGACCTGGCGATAGAGTTTGTGCGCTACCGCTCTTCCGATGGAACAGGGCGATATGCCGCGCTGGTGGTGGGCGGTGGCGCGCGCCATCCGGAGTTCATCCCGCTGATGGACGACGACCAGCTGCATGCCATCGATGCCAAGCAGGTCTACAGCACCACACAGCTATCGGAAAGGGTGTGGCTGCCGCTGAAGAGCCATCTGGCAAAAGCCCGCCGCGTATATTTCGCACCTGCCGGCGAGCTGTATAACATCGCCATCGAGTCGTTGCCCGTCTACGACGGAAAGCCGGGCGAGGTGATGTCCGACCGCTGGCAGCTCTATCGCCTGTCGTCAACCCGCATGCTAGCAAACCGCGGCCACGACAGTACCCCTCGCCAAGAGGGGCGCCCGGCATCGGCCACCGTCTTTGGGGGCATGAACTACGACTCGCCACTTGATGCCGACCTGCCTGTCGGTTCCTCAGCACAGGAAGAGATGGAGGAGGAGGCGCTGAAGCCCTTCGAGAACGAAGAACATAATGGGCTGAAATATCTGCCTGGAACAAAGCGCGAGGCAGAAGAAATCGCCCATGTGTTGCAGGCCGACAGCATCGCCACCACATTGCTTGAAGCTGATGTCGCCTCGGAGCATTCGTTCAAGGCCCTTTCAGGCCATGCTCCTGCTCTGCTGCACATCGCCACACACGGATTCTATTGGACCGATAGCGACATCAAGGCATCGGCCATCGACGAGCGGCTGCAGTTCCTCTCGGCCGATGCGGCACAGAACGAGGCCGACAAGGCGCTGACGCGCTCAGGTCTGTTCTTTGCTGGGGCCAACCGCACATTGCTGGGAATGAAAGACGACAGGCGGAAGAACGATGGCGTGCTGACGGCGCAGGAGATATCGCTGCTCGACCTGCGAGGACTGCAGCTGCTGGTGCTGTCGGCTTGCCAGACAGGACTGGGGAAGGTGACGGGCGACGGCGTCTTCGGCTTGCAGCGAGGATTCAAGAAAGCTGGGTCACAGGCGCTATTGATGAGTCTGTGGAAGGTAGACGATAAGGCCACGCGAATACTCATGTCGCTGTTCTACAAGCATATGACAGAAGGAAAAGGCAAGCATGAGGCACTGAGGCTGGCGCAGCAGCAACTGCGCACCATGGATGTGGAAGCTGCCAACCGCAGAGCGCGTCACGCCATCTCGTCGAGGGCAAAGAGGGCACGCAAGGGACAACTGAAAAAACAATACGAAGACCCCTACTACTGGGCGGCCTTCATCCTCCTCGATGCTATTGAGTAGCCTCACCCCTAGCCACTCTCCAAGGGGAGAGGGGTAGGGGGTGAGGCTTTCTTTATGACAGCAGCTGCGTGAGAAATACGTCGCTGAAAAGAATGAGCACGCTGCTGCTCACCACAGCGTTGGTGCTGGCCTTGCCCACGTTGACCGAGCCGCCCTCAACGGTATATCCGCAGAAGGCAGGAACGGAGCTGATGATAAATGCAAAGAACTGGCTCTTGATAATCGACATCCACAAGAACCAAGGAACAAAGTCGTGCTGAAGGCCCACCGTCAGGTCGTCGGGCGGCATAATGTGGCCGATGTAGGCGGTGCCGTAGGCTCCCAATATGCCCATGGCGCTGGAGAAAATCACCAAGATGGGCATGATGGTGAGCAAACCAAGAATCTTGGGCAGGATGAGATAGCATGCCGAGTTCACACCCATAATGTCGAGGGCGTCGATTTGCTGCGTCACGCGCATCGTGCCCAGCTCCGACGCGATGTTGCTGCCCACCTTTCCGGCCAAAATCAAGCACATGATGCTGCTGCTGAACTCCAGCAGCATGATTTCGCGCGTGGTGTAGCCAGCCACCCAGCGTGGCATCCACGGGCTTTCGATGTTCATCTTCATTTGGATGCAGATGACGGCGCCAATAAAAAACGAGATGAGCAGCACAATGCCGATGCTGTTCACGCCCAGCTGCGCCATCTCTTTCACATATTGCTTCCAGAACATCCGCATGCGTTCGGGCACGCTGAACGTGCGCCCCATCAGCAGAAGGTAGCGGCCAAAGGTGGTCAGGTATCGGTGGATGAACATGGCTCGTCGTTCGCGTTTCAGCGTGCAAAGTTACGAAATAACTGAGAGAAACGAAAAGAAAAAGGGGAGTTTTTTTCAGAAACGGAGCGGCTCGCCACGGTAGAACTGCAGCAGCGTGCGCTGGTAGAGCAGCTCGTAGCGGGCTTGCGTGAGGTCGCTCTCGGTTTTCAGGTAGTTGTTCTTCGCCTCGTTGAACTCGGTGATGGTAGCTTTGCCCTGCTCATACTTGGCCTGCACCAGCTGGAACGCATCCTGGCTGGCACGACGAGCCTCGTCGCTGCTGCGCAGCTTGGCTTGGGCAGCGACGGTGTTGTAGTAGGCTTGCTGTATCTCCTTGTAGAGCGTTTTCTTCGTCTGGTCGAACGCGAGCTGCTGGTTCACACGGTCGAGCTTGGCGGTGCGGATGCTGTTGCGCGTCTGGAAACGGTTGAAGATGGGGATGCTGAGGTTGAAGCCCAGATACTGCGAGAAGTTGTTCTTCAGCTGGGTGCCGAAACCGTCGGACTTGAAACCGCTGGTGGTGTAGTAGTTGGTGCCCAAGCCGGCGCTGAAGCTGAGCGTGGGGTAGAGGCCGGCCTGTGCAATCTTGATGCTGTGGTCGGCGGCGCGCAGGCGCAGCTGGTCGGCCTGGATCTCGGGACGCGAAACGAGGGCTTGGCTATAGATAGACTCGCAATTCCCTATGTCAGAGGTGTCGTCGCTGGCGTTCAGCGCAGCCAACTGTGCGTTGCTTGTGATGCCCTGCTCGCCGATTTCGGGGCGTACAATCGAGAAACCTTCAGGGCTGTCGAGTTCCAGCAGTTGGCTAAGGTTGAGCAGCGCCATCTTCAGGTTGGTCTCGGCCTGGGTGACGGAGAGACGGCTCTGCGCCATGGTGGCCTGCTGCTGCGAGAGCTCGGCGTGGCTGGCACGGCCAACGTCTAAGAGCGTCTGCAGACGTGCCACCTGTGCGGAGTCGATGCCCACTTGGCGGCGAGCCACGTCGAGAATCTCCATGTCGTAGAGCGCCTGCACATACTGCTGAGCCACCTGTGTGCGGATGTCGTTCTTCGCCTTCTCCAAGTCTTGCGTGGCGGCTTCAAGGTTCAGCTGGTTCAGCTTGATTTGGTTGGGAATCTGGAAGCCGGTGAAGATGGGAACGCTGGTGCCCACTGAGAAGTTGGTGCTACTGGTGTTCGTGTTCGTATAAGTGTTGTCGGCCGTCAGTCCTCGTCCGAAAGAGAAATTCTCGCCAACAGAAGCGTTGAGGTCGGGCAGACGGCTCGCTTTAGAGGTCTGCAGCTGGATGGTCTGCTGCTCGGTGCGCAGCCGGTATTGCTCGATGGTGATGTTGTGGCTTACCGCATGGTCGATGCAACGCTCGAGCGACCAAGGCTCCTGCGCCCCTGCGGGGCTAAATGAGAAATGATAAATGATAAAAGATAAAAGAAGTTTCTTCATGGCTTAATCATTGGTGGTTTCGTCGTCGGTGATGATTTGCGGGCCGCGCACGTGGTCCTTGAGGGTGATGCCGCTCTTGATTTCGATGTTTACGCCGTCGGAGAGTCCCGTGGCCACGGGGCGGCGCTCATACTGTTGCTCGCCGGGGGTGGCGGCGGTGCCCTTCAGCACATAGACGAAGGTGCTGTCGCCCTCGAACTCGATGGCGCTCTCAGGCACGGCCAGCACTTGGCTGGCTTGGGCCAGCACAATCTCGGCGTTGGCGCTGTAGCCGGAGCGGAGGGTGGCTGACGATTCGGCTGCTTGGCTCAACACCACGGCGGCCTTAATCTCAAACTGATTGGCGCCGTTGCTCTCGGTGGCCTTCGGCGAAATATACTCCAGCGTGGCGTTGAAGCTCAAGTCCTGCAGGGCACCGATGGTAATCTTCATGGGCACGCCGATGGCCAGCTGGCCCACCTCCGTCTCGTCGATGTTGCCACGGAAGATGAGGTCGTTCATGTTGGCCACGGTGGCGATGGTGGTGCCGTCGTTGAAGGTGTTGCTGTTGATGACGCTGTTGCCCACCTTCACGGGAATGTCGAGGATGATGCCGCTGATGGTGGAGCGTATCAGCGTGGAGCTGGCCGAGGCATTCGACTTCGACACGCCGTCGCGCACCACCTGCAGGGCATCCACGGCGGCGGCCTTCTCCTCCTGTGCCTGCTTCAGTTGCTGACGGGCCTTCTCGTAGTCCTCGTCGCTCACCAGCTGCTGGTTGTGCAGATTGTCGGTGCGGGCGTAGTCGTTCTCCACTTGCCGCAGATTGATGTCGGCCAGGCGCACGCGGCTCTCGGCACTGCTGAGCTGCCCCATGTCGGGGATGACCTTCACCTTGGCGATGACCTCGCCCTGCTGCACGCGCTGGCCAGGCTCCTTCAGCAGTTCGCTGATGATGCCGCTGATTTGCGGCTTCACGTTCACCTCGTTGCGGGGTTCAATCTTGCCCGTGATGATGGTGGTCTTGCGGATGTCCTGCATCTGCGGGGTCAGCTCCTCGTAGACGATGGGCTTGGGTTGGCTCTTCTGCCAAAGGAACACGAAGGTTCCAATGAAAATCAGCGCGATGATCGCGGCGACTACAAGCTTGATGTACTTTTTCATGTTATTTCTTTTTCGTTTTCTCGTTATTTCGTTATATCGTTATTTCGCCTTCATGATAATTTATTCGTCGCGCATGGCATCGACGGGCTTGATGGACATGGCCCGGGCCGCAGGGGCGAGACCGGCGAGGACACCCATGGCGGCGATGACGAGGGCGGCGAGGATGGCCGTCCAGAAATCGACCTGGAAGTGGGCGCTGACGATGCCGTCCTCGGTGTTGCCCATCTCCAGCATCTGCAGGATGAGCACGGCGAAGAGGATGCCGCTCATGCCAGCTACAAGGGTGAGGACGATACTCTCGCTGATAATCTGCGAGAGGATGTTGCGGGGCGTGGCGCCGATGGCGCGGCGGATGCCAATCTCGGTGGTGCGCTCGCGCACGGTGACCATCATGATGTTGCTCACGCCGATGGCTCCAGCCAGCAACGTGCCCAGTCCGACGAGCCAGATGAGGAAGTTGACGCCCCGAAACAGCGAGTCGAGCATCTGGAAGAGCACCTCGGTGTTGAACACCATCACGCCCCGCTCGTCCAACGGGTCGATGGCATGGGCGCGGGCGATGGTCTCGCGGATGCGGGGGGCGATGGTGCTCATCACCACCCCTTTGCGCCCCGTCACGGCAATCATGTGCACCTGTTGGCCCAAGTTATAGGTGCGCTGCATCAGCGTGATGGGCAGGAGCATCAGGGTGCCTTCCTCAGAACCCATGTTGATGCCCTCGGCCGAGCTGTAGTCGACACCCACAATCTGATAATGGACAGAGTCGACGCGGATGTACTGGCCACAAGGGTCGCCGCCACCGGGGAAGAGATCCTTATAGGTCTTCTTCTGGATGACGCAAACCTTGCGGCACTGGGCCACGTCCATGTCGTTAAGATAGCGGCCATAGAGCAACTTGGGTTCGCTGACGCGCAGGTAGTTGGGCTGTACGCCGTTGATGCCCACGGTGGTCTTTCGGTCGCCAAAATAGGCGGTTCCGCCGTTGCTGAAGAGCACGGGGCTGACGACGTCGAGTTCGGGGATGCTGTTCTTCAGTCGCTCCACATCCTTGTACTCCATCTCCCACATGCGTCCCTTGCGGAATCCCTTGTAGGCCTTGCTCGTGGGCTGTGCCCAAACGATGGCCGAGTTGGTGGCGAAGCCTTCGAAGTTCTTGTTGAGCATCTCCTTCAGGCCATTGCCGCCGCCGATGAGCGCCACGAGCATGAACACGCCCCAGAACACGCCGAAGCCTGTGAGGAAGCTCCGGCTCTTGTTGCGGGTCAGGGTGTCGAGGATTTCTCTATATGAATCTAAGTCTATGCGCATGGCGGTTCAGATGTGATAGTTCTTATAGTTTCTATAGCTTTCTATTCGGCTCTCAGGGCTTCTATGGGCCTGATGCGGCTGGCCTTGAAGGCCGGGATGAGCCCTGCGATGGTGCCGGCGATGACCATGACGAGTGTGGCCTCGATGCAGACATCGATGCCCACGGTGGGGTCGACAAACATGGTGGCTTTGAATAGGCCGGCGTCCACCTTGGTGTGGCCGATGGTGGCATTCATCCACTCGTTGGCACCTATGCCGAGCAGCATGCCGATATAACCAAAGACGGTGGTGATGATGACGCTCTCGATGATGATGAGCTTCAGGATGCTCCACGGTTTGGCACCGATGGCTTTGCGAATTCCAAACTCGGGGGTGCGCTCCTTCACGGTGATGAGCATGAT
>JAEEGI010010043.1_pt1 | contig 20600 bp, 19 predicted proteins | sample 8958751 | NCBI WGS metagenome assembly JAEEGI01 (sample SAMN16246545, study PRJNA631951) | gut metagenome | biome: gut microbiome; feature: rumen; material: KS-attached | host: Bos | place: Iran: Karaj | collected 2018-10 | reverse complement strand
TATTTGTGAAGTGTTTTTCGGAGGTTGTTATCAGTCAGCAAACAGAGGTGTTGAGAGATATCTGTCGCCCGTGTCGGGAAGAAGAACGACTATCGTCTTGCCCGCGTTCTCGGGACGCTTTGCAATTTCAGCCGCCGCAAATGCCGCCGCGCCCGACGAAATGCCGACAAGCACGCCCTCTTTCCTGCCGATAAGTTTACCGAATGCGAATGCATCCTCATTCGATACGGGGAAAATCTCATCGTAAACGTCAGTGTCGAGCACCTCGGGAACGAAGCCCGCGCCTATCCCCTGAATCTTGTGAGGTCCTGCAACGCCCGTCGAAAGCACCGCGCTTGAAAGCGGTTCAACGGCTACGACCTTGACATCGGGATTCTTCTCTTTGAGATACTTGCCTGTGCCCGTAATTGTGCCGCCCGTTCCAACGCCCGCTACGAAGATATCGACCTTGCCGTCAGTATCCTCATAGATTTCGGGACCGGTTGCAAGATAGTGAGCCTTCGGGTTTGACGGATTGGTGAACTGTGAGGGAATGAAACTGTTTTCGATTTCGGCGGCAAGCTCCTCCGCCTTTGCGATAGCGCCCTTCATACCTTTCGCGCCGTCGGAAAGCACAAGCTCCGCGCCGTAAGCCTTCATAAGCTGTCTGCGCTCAACGGACATCGTTTCGGGCATTACGATAATAATTCTGTAGCCTCTTGCCGCCGCAACGGACGCGAGACCGATACCCGTGTTGCCCGACGTAGGCTCAATGATTACGGAGCCTTCCTTAAGCTTACCCGAAGCCTCGGCGTCGTCAATCATTGCCTTTGCTATTCTGTCCTTGACGGAGCCTGCGGGGTTGAAATATTCGAGCTTGGCAAGTACGGTTGCCTTAAGTTCAAGCTCCTTTTCAATATGTGTGAGCTCTACGAGCGGGGTTTTACCTATAAGCTGATCGGCTGATTTATAAATATTTGACATAGTGATTACTCCTTTTAACTGTTATTATAACACTGCTCTGAAGCCTTTTTCAAGGTCTGCGATAATATCGTCAATATGCTCGGTGCCTATTGAAAGTCTTACGGTTGTGGGTGTGATGCCCGCCGAGAGAAGTTCCTCCTCGCTCAACTGCGAATGAGTAGTTGAAGCAGGATGAATTACAAGCGACTTGACATCCGCAACGTTGGCAAGAAGTGAGAAAAGCTCAAGACTCTCGGTGAACTTCTTGGCCGTTTCGGCGTTGCCTTTAATTTCAAATGTGAAGATTGAAGCGGCGCCGTCGGGGAAATATCTGTCATAAAGCTCCTTCTGTCTGCCCGTTGCAAGCGAGGGGTGGTTAACCCGTGTAACCTGAGGATGGTTGCTGAGATATTCAACGACCTTAAGTGCGTTCTCAACATGTCTTTCAAGGCGAAGCGAAAGCGTTTCAAGTCCCTGAAGGAGAAGGAAAGAGTTGAACGGTGAAATTGCCGCGCCCTGATCCCTCATCAGAGTTGTGCGAAGCTTGAGTATATAGGCAAGATTGCCGCACGCTTCGGTGAAAACAACGCCGTGATATGACGGGTTAGGCTTTGAAAGCCCGGGGAATTTATCGTTCTGAGCCCAGTCAAATTTGCCCGAATCAACTACTACGCCGCCCATTACCGTACCGTGACCGCCGATAAACTTTGTAGCCGAGTGAACGACTATATCAACGCCGTGCTCGATAGGTCTCAGATAATAAGGTGTTGCGAAGGTATTGTCAACTATTACGGGAATTCCGTTTTCGTGAGCTATTAAAGAAATGGCTTCAAGGTCAATTATATCGGAATTCGGATTGCCGAGCGTTTCGGCATAAAACAGCTTGGTGTTCGGTTTGATTGCCCTTCTGAAATTTTCGGGGTCGGAAGGATCGACAAAGGTTACGTCAAGTCCCTGATCCTTCAACGTGTGCGCAAGCAGATTATAGGTTCCGCCGTAAAGATTTGACGACGAAACAATATGATCGCCTGCAAGCGCAATATTCTGGATTGCATAAGTAATGGCGGATGAGCCGGATGCGGTTGCCAGCGCCGCGGCACCGCCCTCGAGAGCGGCTATCCTCTGCTCAAAAACGTCGCTTGTGGGATTCATAAGGCGCGTATAGATATTGCCGCCCTCGGTAAGTCCGAAGCGTCCCGCCGCCTGCGCAGAATCCTTGAATACGTATGAAGTGGTTGCGTAAATCGGTACTGCTCTCGCGTCCGTTGCGGGATCGGGATTTTCCTGACCAACGTGTACCTGTAAGGTTTCAAATCTATAGTTACTCATTTTTTCAGTTTCCTTTCAAACGTGATTTGTTGTTATTTGTTTTCGTTATTACAACATCGCCGCATTCGTCCGAAACGGAAATTGCTTCTTAAAAGGTTTTGAAATTTCAGGTTCATATTTCTGCCGCCTTTCTTATCGTTTGACGGCATTATACACCCTATAACCTACCTTGTCAATAGGTTTTGTAGGATTTTTTATTATTTTTTATTTTTTATTTTTTCGGATATAAGAAAAGCCGCGTAATTACGCGGTTTTTTTATGGTTTAAGTTTTTCACCAGATAAACGGTATTATTCTGTATTTCACCTTTTTCATATACTCCGCATAACCTTCAAGACCGTCTTTGAGCACCTGCTCCTCATTTTTGATGCGCATAATGATTATAGGTATATAGAAAAGCATTATGCACATAGAAAGCACTGAACCGAGCACAAGCGGAAGCGCAAGAAAAAGTATAAGCGTACTCATATACATCGGATGGCGGACAACGCCGTACAGGCCCGTGTCGATAACCTTCTGATTTTCCTGCACTTCGACCGTGCGGGAAAGATAGACGTTTTCGCGAAGCACCTCGGCGTACAGCGCATAGCCGAAAAGGAAAATTGCGGCAGCAGCGATATTAACCCACACGGGCAGAATTATCCAGCCGAAACGGTAATTAAGGCCCGCTACTATGAACGCGGCGAGAAACATAATACCGCTTAAAAGAAGCACCGTCTTCTGCTCGGACTGCTCCTCCTTCGCGTTAAGGCGTTTTTCAAGGAGCTCGGGGCTCTTTATCATCATAACTATACCAACGATGAAAATAGGTATAAAAAGTACGCCCATAAACAGCCAGCCGCCGAAATATGAAAGGCTGCCCGCAGGAATGAACAGAAGCGCCGCTACGAGCAGTGCGCCTGAAATAAATTTTATAATTGCCTGAAAGAAAAGCTTTGCGTTCAAAGTGTTCACCTCAGATTACGTAGCTGCCGCCCGCGGCGCTGGAAAGCACGTCCTCGAGCGTGATTGAGCCGAGATAATTCTCAACGGCATCCTTAAGTCCCTGCCAGACGGGAAGCGTAAGGCACTCCCCTTTTCTCGGACAGTTGTTTTCTTCGCTCTCAAGGCATGAGACGGGTGCAAGGCTGCCCTCGGTGGCGGTCAGTATTTCGAGCACGGTATATTCCGACGGCTTCTTAATGAGCCGATATCCGCCCTGAAAGCCGCGTGAGGTCTGCAGAAGCCCTGAGCGGTTTAAGACGGGAATAATCTGCTCAAGGTATTTTTTTGAAATGTCCTGTCTTAAAGCTATGTCCTTTAATGCGACGTAGCCCTCGTCGGAATGCTCGGCTAAATCGAGCATCATACGAAGCGCATATCTGCCGCGTGTTGAAATCATCATAGTATCACCCGAAAACATAATACTACAAAGTTGGTAGGTTTTCAAGATTTAATTGTTTTCGCTTATCCTTTCGGCTATATATCTGAACACGGGAGCGCAGTCGGCAGAACCTCCCGAACCGTTTTCCTTAAAGACGGTCACGGCGTATTTCGGGCTTTCATAAGGAAAATAGCCGCAGAACCAGGACTGAGTTATCTCGCTGCCGTTTTCATTGAACTGCCCCGACTGAGCGGTGGCAGTCTTGCCCGCCGCGGAAACATTCAGAGGCTTTGCCTTGCCGAAAAGCATACTTTCAACCGTGTTATACAGAAGCGCCCCGACGGTATTCGCGGTGCTTTCATGCATCACGCGGCGGGATGCGGGCAATTCCGCCCTGAGAAGCGTATCGCCGTTCTCGTCAATTACCGCCTTCATAAGGCTCGGCGCACGGTAAACGCCGCCGTTGGCTATCGCGGCGTAAACCGCAGCCATCTGCAAAGGTGAAGCGAGCAGTCTCCCCTGCCCGAACGCGAGATTCGCAAGGTCCTGCGGCGAGACTATGCTGTCGGCATCGGGCATAATCCCCGACGGAGTTTTCCAGCCGTCGCAAAGCTCGATACTGCTGCCAAGGCCTAAATTCGTACCCGCTTCGCAGACCTTTTCCTTGCCTGTCAGAAGAGCAAGATTAATGAAATAGGGATTGCAGGAATTCGCCGTTGCACAAAACATATCAATTTTGCCGTGTCCCTGCTTTTTATGGCAGGAAAAGCTGTTTTTACCTATTGTATAGCTGCCGTTGCACTCATATTCAAGCGAGGTGTCAACTCCGCTTTCAACCGCCGCGCAGGCGACGACCGCCTTGAAAACCGAACCCACGCAGTAAGGCGTTATCGCCCTGTTGATAAACGGTGAATTCTTATCGTCAAGGCTGTCGGCGGGATTTGACTGTGAGTATTCGGGAACGCTGGCTAACGCGAGTATTTCACTCGTTTCAACGTCAAGTACAACAGCCGCACCCGTACCGATTTCATACAGTTCAAGCGCGCGTTCGCATATTTCCTGAATATCGCGGTCGATTGTGATTTGCAAGCCTGCCTGTGAGCGGTAATTGTCGCTTTCGGCTGTCAGTGCGACACCCTCCAGAGGCTTTGAGCGCGCATCGACGTTACAGATTATTTTCAAGCTTCCGCTGTTGCTTTTAAGGTATTCATTGTAGTATTTTTCAAGTCCGCTCACTCCGTTTGACTCGCCGTCAATATAGCCCACGGTATGAACCAACAAACCGTTATCACTGTAACGCGGGTACTTTTCAAACTGCAGGCAGGAATCGTTCTGTTCGCTTTTCAGCGCTCTGCCTATACCTATTCTCTTTGAGGAAACAAGCTTATATACTGTATCTCTGTCATCGGGTAATATCAGCGAGCTTGACTTGTTAAGGTCGTTTACCGAGGGTTTTACCGCAATCATCTGTTCGGCATTCGTACTGACAAGCGGCTTCATATTGCGGTCGTAAATCATACCCCTTGACGTGTCGGCAACGCTTGATACGGAGTTTTTCGTATAGGACGCAGAAACACCCGTACCGGCATTGATAACGACCATTCTTGCGGCAAGTATGCCGAGTATGAAGCAGAACACAAAAAACAGCGCGCAGACACGTTTAAGCATAAAAAAGCACCTCTGTTCTATTATTGAACAAAGGTGTCTTATTTATTTTCATTTATGCCTGTTTTCTTAAAAGCGCACCGCTTTCAAGTATTAAATCGGATCTGATTTTCGCCTTCATCATCGGGTGAGGCGTACTCTCAAGCGCTTCGCCGTCGAGGTCGGTCATTTCGGTTACGGTGAAGCTTACGGGCTTTTTGCCGAATTCAAGCGCTTCAAGAGTATCGCCGACGGAAAACTTATTTCTCTGCTCGATATAAATCCAGCCGTCCTCGCATTTCTCAACGACCGCCATAACGTCCCACTCCCTGCGGTAGCCGCCCTCATAGGAAACATTGGCATTGATTTCGGGAGCTTCGTAATAGAAGCCCGTGCCGTATTCTCGGTAGCTGACCTTGCGTGTTTCATCGACAATCCACTGCTCGGGTTTGTAGCTGTCCGACGGGTTTTGAAGATAGCCGTCAACCGCCATTCTGTAAGCGTTGGTGATTACGGCGGTATAGTAAGCCGATTTCGCCCTGCCCTCAATCTTGAACGAGTCGACGCCCGCCCTGACGAGCTCGGGTATATGCTCAATCATACACATATCCTTTGAGTTGAGTATGTAGGTGCCGTTATGATTCTCGTCAATGGGGAAGAAATTGCCCTGTCTGTCCTTCTGCATAAGATAATACTCCCAGCGGCAGGGCTGGGCGCACTCGCCGCGGTTTGCGTCGCGGTTGACAAGGTAGTTTGACAAAAGGCATCTGCCAGAAAACGAAACGCACATCGCACCGTGCACAAAACACTCTATTTCAAGCTCCTTCGGCGTTTTCGCACGAAGCTCGGCAATATCGTTTAGTGACAGCTCGCGCGCTAAGACAACGCGCTTTGCACCGAGATTGTAAAACTCGTTTGCCGAAAGCCAGTTGACAATTCCCGCCTGAGTTGAGATGTGAACGTCAACGTCGGGCGCATATTTCTTACAGTAACTTAAAACGCCTATATCGGCGACAATGAACGCATCCACGCCGGCAGAAGCCGCCGCTTTTATATACTCGGGCAGCTTTTCAATTTCGCTGTTGCGCGGCAAGGTGTTGAGCGTAAGATAAATCCTCACGCCCTTGCCGTGAGCAAGCGTACAGATTTCGCTTAACGCGTCAAAATCAAAATTCGCAGGCGCGGCTCTCATTGAAAACATGGTGGAGCCGACATAGATTGCATCAGCGCCCGCTCTGAACGCCGCGTCAAAACGCTCTCTGTCGCCCGCGGGAGACAGCACTTCCGGTCTTTTAATCATAGTTTCTCCTAAAATCACGGCGGAGAATAATCTCCGCCGCATAATTTAATTATTATTACCCGCCGCCTGGTCTGCCTTGTTTCTCTCGAAATCGTTTGCAATTCTCTCGGCATCGGTCGAAGCAAGATAAATCTTCTTGTTCTTGTCATGCGAGAAATAAACATAGTTCGTATCGGCGGGATTGAGCGCCGCATTGATTGCCGCGTCGCCCGGATTACAGATAGCGCCTATGGGCAGGCCTTCGCACTTATAGGTGTTGTAATTCTGGTTAAACGAATTGAGCGAAACAGAATCGCTGACCTTCTTGGCAACGAAATTATCGACGTAGTCCTTGGTAGCGTTACACTGAAGCGTCGGGTAAAGTCCCTTCTGCTTGAGTCGGTTGTGAAGTACCGAGGAAACAAGCGGCATCTGCTCGTCGCCGTACGCCTCTTTCTCGATAATTGAAGCAAGTGTGATAACGTCATCTATGCTCATACCGAGCTGATTTGCCTTGGCCTGATATTCTTCGGTCCACTTGGACTTGAAGTTGTCGAGTAGCTTGCGGATTACCGATGACGGATTCTCACCGATATAGAACTCATACGTATCGGGGTACAGATAACCCTCAAGTACGTGATAACGTTTGTCCTTGTTTTGCTCCTGCGCGATGAACGAATACTCGGAGCTGAAGTCAACGTCACGTACCGTGGTCAGGAACGACTCAGCCGTGCAGACCTCATACTTTTCAAGCTTCTCGGCAATCTGGTCGATATTGAAGCCCTCGGGGAAGGTAAGCTGAACAACCTCGCCCGTGATTGTCGGACGCTTGAAGGTTGAGAGCATATTTTCAAGTCCCATTGAACTCTTGAGATAATAAATGCCCGTCAGGTAGTTGTCGTCTCTGTAGTTCATCATCTTGGCAAAGATCATACAGAAATACTTGTGCTTGATAAGCTTGTTCTTTTTAAGCAGCTTTATTGCGTGGGCAGTATCGGTATCGGCGGGAACATTAACCGTTACAACGGTTTCGTCGTCTCTCTTAACCGCGAGCACGTCATTCGCGCAGCTTATGGCGTAACTTGAAATAAGAACTGCCGCAAGCACGCATATAAGCACGGTTGCCAGCGTACGTCCGCTCTTTTTAAGGAAGGTTGACAGGTCGGTCTGCGGCTTTGAGTTGTTCACTCTCGAAATAATCGCACCCGAAGCTGTTTTTCCTGACTTTTTAGGCATCTGGGCTTCAGTGGGAACGGCAGGCTTTCTGCCGATGGTCTTGCCGAAAATCTTAACGGTCTTTCTCGTCCTTTTCTTCGGCTGTGCCTTGCCGTCGTCAGACTTACTGTTTGAAACACGGGGAACGACCCTCGTGTCCCCATCTGCGGGCGTATAGCGCTGATCGTTCTCAAAAGCAGGCATTAAAGATATTCCCGAATCGTCCGTATTACGGACATCAGGTTCACTCTTTTGCTTTACCGCCTTGTAAAGTCTTACGGGCTTGGCTTTGGGTTCGTTTGAAGCCTTTCTGTAAACCCTGGCACCTGATGATGAGCTGTCGGTTTTGGCATCGGCATTGTTGAACTCGTTATCAAGATCCTTGATGTCAAGCTTAAAACTCTTGGTTTCGTTGTTCGACGATGAACTGCCCAGCGGCGCGCCGAAGTACGAGCCCATAAGCTCGTCGTAAGCCGACTCGTTGTTGTTTCTTTTATCGTTGCTCATATCATCTGCCCCCTTCCGTTTTAGTGTTTATAACTGAATTCTGAGTAATTATCTTTTCAACCCTGCGGTCATACTTGCCGTGCGGAATTCTGTCCTTTACGCATTCATTATAGCACAGTCCGACGGTTTCACCGCTGAAATTCGACAAAAACCTGTCGTAATAGCCTCCGCCGTAGCCCAACCTGCAGCCGCTGCGGTCAAATACAAGCGCAGGTACGACGCACACACCCTTTGAAAAATCCTCAAGCTTTTCGCATTCGTCGGGCTTAGGCTCAAGCACGCCGAAGGTATGCTTCTCAAGCTGGGAATAACCGCTTATCTTATAAAACTCCATCTCTCTCGTGCCGTCAACACAGCGCGGAACCGCAACGGTTTTGCCGTCCTTCAGCGCGGTTTCGATAATAAGCCGTGTTTCGACCTCGATAGCGGTGGCAACGTAGATAAGTATAACATCAGCCTCGCGGTATTGCCACATATTCAGGAATTTGTTCTGTATTTTTTTATCAAGCCGTTCCTTTTCGTCGGCGCTCAAGCCCGTGCGGTATTGCCGCGAAGCCAGACGCAATTCGTTTTTGAGCGGTCTGATATCGACTACATGGTTCATGCGCTCTGTATTTTACCCTTTATCTGTTTTGCTCTTTCTTCGCCGAGTACTGCGGCTATGATTTCAAGTCCGAATTCGTTTGCGACACCCATACCCTTGGCGGTTATGAACTTACCGTCACGCACAACGAATTTATCGCTTATCTTTGCGCCGACAAGCTCCTCCTCGTAACCGGGGAAGCAGATTGCCTCTTTCGAGTCAAGATAGCCCTTATGGCCTAAAATTGACGGTGCGGCACAGATAGCGCAGAGATACTTGCCGTTTTCGTATGCGTAGTCTATAAAGCTCTGAACGGTCTTGTCCTTTTCGAGATTGACCGTGCCGGGCATACCGCCGGGCAGAATAACACCGTCGAGATTATCGGGGATTTCAATTCCCGTAGTTGACATATCGCACACTACGGTAACACCGTGAGAGCCGCGGATGAAATTATCGCCTACACCGACGGTTTTAACGTCGATATTCGCCCTTCTCAATAAATCGAGCGGAGCAAGTGCCTCGACCTCTTCAAAGCCTTCTTCCAAAAACAAATAGAACATATCACACCTCATTCCAGCGTAATGCCGAGATAAGCGTTATCAATTATCGGGGCATCAGCGTTAATCCTTTTTATCATACCCGTTTTGCGGGAGTTATTATCAAAACCGTTTTCATCACTTTCGCCTTCACCGAGCCAGCGGTCAAGCTCAATGACCTCTTCACTCCATTTGACGAAGTCGCCGTCATACTTATCCGCTTTTTCGTAAAACGCCGTTTTATAGCCGTTTTTCGCATAATATTCGTACAAATTTTCTTCGGCGGGATGTAAGAACAGATAGTCAATGCTTCTCTGTTCTGCAAGCGAGTCGGCAAACTCAAGAAGCTTCGCCATTATTCCGCGTTTGCGGAAGCTTTTCAGCGTAGCGGCGGCATAGACGTAGTACGCGCTGTACAGCTTGTTTTCATGTGAAATCTCCGCGGGAATAAGATAAAGCGCACTGACAATCTCGCCGTCAATTTCGGCGACAACCGTATTTTCATATTCAATTACCGTATCAAAGAAATGCTCAATAACCTCGTCGCCGTCACCGAAGGCTTCACGCCACAGACGGAAGAGAGCTTCTTTATCGTTTTTTACGGCAGTCCTGATTTTCATAGTCAAACCTTATGCTTCGCGGTGAACTTCGGAAGAAGAATTGCGGGACAGTAGGATTCCTTCGCCTGACGCAGTCCCTCGTCGCCCGTGTCATCCTCGCGGTTGATGTATTTATAGCTCATAAGCTCGTTCTGACAAAACTGCTGGTTAATCATCGGGTAAGCGCCGCGCACGTCGGCAAACGCCTTTTCAACGTGAGTACAGAACACTTTACCGTTTATCGGCTCGCCGAAGGTATATGCGATTACCTCGCCGTCCTTGCGTAAGAGTCCGCCGACAAAGCCGAGACGCTCAAAGTGCTCAAACGCTCTGTCAATGGCTCTGAGCTCGTCGTTGAGTTCTTCGTTGCCGTCGGGATTGCGCTGCTTTTCCCAAAGCATATTCATATCGTAACACTCGGACAGGTTGTCCTTCGTGATTTTCTCATAGCTCCAGTCAAAAGTCTTTTTGAAAAACGAAATATGGTTGCGCTTTGAATGAAGCTTCCTGCCAGCCAGAGAGGCAAGCTCCTCGGAAAGATAGATATAGTCGAAATAATCGCGGTCCGCTTCGAATTCAAATTCGTCGGGATAAAGTGCTTCAAGCTGACGCACCCTGTCGGGAGTAAGACAGTACATTTCGAGCGGCTTGTTGTCGACCTTTTCAAGCTCGAGAAGCTCGGCTATCGCAGCCTTCATATCGCCTTCGCCGCAGGGATACAGATAAATCGGATTCTCACCGCCGTCACGCGCAAAGAGCATACCGTCGCGCCCGGCAATAGTGTTGCCGTAAACCTCGGTCCAGATGTAGAGATTGCCAAAGCAATACTCACATGCCATTTCGCCCGATGAGCGCATGGCACGCGTTACCCAGTCCATATCAGCAAGTGTCGGTTTTTTGAATTCTAACACAGATTATCTCCCGATTTTTCTTTTAATCTCATTGTAAATAGCTTCGCTTATTACTTCTCTTGCAAGCGGCTCGTCGCCCTCGGAGCATTTAATCACGCTCCAGCCAAGCCTGTCGGCGGCAAAGAGAGCTGCCTCGCGGCATTTGAGAAGATAGGCAACGTTCGCCTCGTGTATGTCCTTCTTTACCTCGTCGCCCTCGTAACGCTTGGTCATAAGACGCTGAGAAATCTCAACGGGCATATCGAGATAGATTACACAGTCGGGCTTGGGAATGCCCATTTTAACGTATTCGTAATCGGTCAGCCACGAAATGTAAGCGTCCCACTCTTCGCGCGGAAGCTTTACGGTCTGATGAACGGCATTTGAGGTAGTATAGCGGTCGGCAAGTATAACGGTGCCGTCAAGATATTCCTTAGACCAGTGGCGCTTAAAGCTCGCATAACGGTCAACGGCATAAAACGAGGATGCGGCGTAGATATTCACGTCCTCGGGCTTTTTTCCAAATTCACCGCCGAGGTACATACGCACGAGCGTGCTCGACTCGTCATCATAGTCGGGCAGCTTAATCTGCTTGAAGGATATGCCGTCGTCGGTAAATCGTTTTGCAAGAAGCTCAACCTGAGTTGATTTTCCGCTTCCGTCCAGACCTTCGATTACTACTAAAGTGCCTTTCATCATACTTCCCCTATTTTAATAATATCAGTATCAAATTATTATAACAGATTATTTTTTATTTTACAACCTTTTATAATGAAAAATAAGGAGCGCGTTTGCACTCCTTACTGTTATTCAAATGCCGTTTGCGCCTGACGGTATTCCGAGTCGGAAAAAGCACACAGCCGTACGTCAAGTTCATAGCCGGGATAATCGCTTAAAAACTCATTATAAGCCTTTAAGCACTGACAGGCGGAAACGTAAGCGGGATTTTCAAGCCGTCCGCCGAAAATACCTGCGCTGATAAGCGGAAACGAAATGCTGTGGAGTCCGTTTTCAAAAAGAAGCTCAAGCGAATTGCGGTAAGCGTCGTAAAGCTTATCAACAGCATCGGGCGTTGCGCCGAAATCGGGTCCGACAGCGTGAATTATATTTTTTGTGTTTTTTATTCCGAACGCAGACGTGATTACCGCTTCGCCGTCGTTAAGCGGCGTTTCTATACGGTCGCACGCCGCCTGCAGCTCTAAACGACCCGCCTTTGCGAATATGGCGCCACACACTCCACCGCCCGCCATAAGCCAACGGTTGGCGGCATTTACAACGGCATCGACGTTTTCGTCAACGCATGAGCCCTGAACAAGTTTTATCATATTATCACTTCCGTTATCAGTATTTGTTCTTAAAGAACAAGCCTCTTATAAGTCCTACGATAAATCCTAAAATGAACATATACTCACGTCCTTTCCTTTCGCCAAGAATATACCACAAAGGACCTGAGCGCGCAATATCGATATATGGAGTAAAGTCCGATTATCAGGACTTATTTCGTAGCAGAAAAAAGCAGCCATTTTCCAATGACTGCTTTTGTAAAAACTATTATTCTTCGGTTGCTGCTTCGGCCGCTTCCTCAACGGCAGCTTCCTTAGCCTTCGGGAAGAGAATCTTATCAAAGGGGAAGTAAAGGAAGAACTGAACCGCAGAGCAAATCATTGTAGAAGCGTTTGCCGCAAGGTCTCCGCCCATCCATCCTTTGTTTACAAAGAGATGCTGAAGCGTGGGATTCAGCCATGCCGAAAATGCTATCAAAGCTAAAGTAAAGATAATATATATCGGCAGAGTCAGCGCAACGTTTACGTTTGAATTGAATGTCTTTTTACGGTTTACGAAGAAAGATACTATCTGCGCAATGATATTTGCGGTGTTGTTGGAAATAAAATATCCGAGACCGCCGATAACTACAGCGCCTTCAACCGTGTTGACCGGAGATTCAAATACCCACCACTTGAAATCGGTTCCGAAGAGATTAACTATCGGAGGAACGTGATTCAATATATTGAGCAGTGCAAACTGAACGATCATCGCAATCAAGCTTACGAAGATAAACTTAACGAACTGCCATACAGTTTCAATGCCCTTGCCCTTTTCGGCGGCGGCGTTGTCAATGCCTGATAAACCTTTTGCCATTGGAAAAACCCCATTTCTTATAATTTTAACATTATTATTTTAACATATCGGAAATGCTATTGCAAGATTTTATTTGTCGGCGATTTTTGAGATAGCGTCGTCTATCATCTTCATCTTTTCCTCAGCCTTCGCAAGCTTCTCTCTCTGCTCGTCAACGAGTGCCGCGGGAGCCTTTGATACGAAGTTGGGATTGTTAAGCTTATTTGCGATGAAATCGATATCCTTCTGTACCGCGGTCTTCTCTTTTGAAAGGCGTTCAAGCTCAGCCTTGAAGTCAACCAGCTCGTCCATGGGAATATAAATCTTGGCGTCGGCGGTAATTATAGTAACCGCGCCGTCATCGTGATAATCCCTGACAAGGTTAACCTCGCTTGCAGATGCAAGTCTCATAAAGAAGTCAGCGCCGTTTGAGAAGGTTTCCTCGGACTGAGTGTCGATGAACAGCTGAGCCTTCTTGGAGGGAGCGACGTTCATTTCGCTTCTTCTGTTACGGACTGCCTTTATGGCGGTCATTATCTTTTCCATTTCAGCCTCTTCACTCGCGAATACAAGAGCATCGCTGAAAACGGGCCAGTCGGAAATCATAATCGACTCGCCGTCGTGCGGTAATGTCTGCCAGATTTCCTCGGTGATGAAGGGCATAAACGGATGGAGAAGCTTGAGCGTGTTGCTCATAACGTAAACGAGAACTGCCTTAACGGTTGACTTTGCTTCCAAATCGTCGCCGTTGAGACGGATTTTCGCGAGTTCTATGTACCAGTCGCAGAAAACGTCCCAGATAAAGTCGTAAAGCTTCTGAACAGCCATACCTAATTCAAACTTTTCAAGGGAATCGGTAACGCCCTTAACGAGCTCGTTGTACTGACTTAAAATCCACTTATCCTCAATGGCAAGCTTTTCGGGAATGTACGGTGCAGGCTCATCCTCATCAAGATTCATAAGGATAAAACGTGCGGCGTTCCATATCTTATTTGCGAAGTTACGGCTCGCCTCAACCTTTTCGTCGGAGAAACGCATATCGTTTCCGGGGCTGTTGCCCGTTGCAAGAGTAAAGCGAAGCGCGTCAGCGCCGAACTTGTCGATAATCTCAAGCGGGTCAATACCGTTGCCGAGTGATTTCGACATCTTTCTGCCCAGCGCATCGCGGACAAGACCGTGAATGAGAACGGTGTCAAACGGAGCCTTACCCGTGTACTCAAGAGCTGAGAATATCATACGGCTTACCCAAAAGCCTATGATATCGTAGCCCGTAACAAGGGTATTCGTCGGGTAGTAGTGCTTTAAGTCCTCGGTTTCCTCAGGCCAGCCGAGAGTTGAGAACGGCCAGAGAGCCGATGAGAACCACGTGTCAAGCGTGTCGGGGTCCTGAGTGAGCTTCGTGCCGCCGCATTTCGGACAAACCTTAACCTCGTCCTTGGAAACAACCGTTTCGCCGCAGTCGTCGCAGTACCACGCGGGAATTCTGTGGCCCCACCAGAGCTGACGGGAAATACACCAGTCGCGTGTGCCGCGCATCCAGTTCATATAATTCTTGGTAAAGCGCTCGGGGATGAATTTAACCTCGCCCTTTTCAACGCTTTCAATTGCGGGAATTGCAAGCGGTTCCATACGAACGAACCACTGCTTGGAAACCATGGGCTCAATACTCGTATGGCAGCGGTAGCAGGTGCCCACCTCGTGCTTGAGAGGCTCGATTTCCTTGATAAAGCCGCCTGCTTCGAGGTCTTCGAGTATAGCCTTTCTCGCCTCTTTTGTGGTCATGCCTGCATACTTGCCGCAGTCGAGAACCTCAGGCTCATTCATGGCGTTCTTCTTGCCCGAATTGCGGATTGCATCTGCCTCGGCCTTTTCCTTTGCGCCGGTAAGATGGCCGTCATAGGTGAAGGTGCGTACGATAGGCAGATTGTGGCGAAGTCCTACCTCGAAGTCGTTGGGGTCATGGGCGGGAGTAATTTTAACAACACCCGTACCCTTCGTCATATCGGCGTGCTCGTCGCAGACTATCGGGATTTCCTTGTTGATAAGCGGCAGGATTACGTGGCAGCCGTGAAGGTGCTTGTATCTCTCGTCCTCTGCGTTGATGGCAACGGCGGTATCGCCGAGCATAGTCTCGGGACGCGTCGTGGCAAGCTCAAGCTTCTCCCCTGTTTCCTTAACGGGATACAGAAGATGCCAGAAATAGGAATCCTGCTCCTCATACTCAACCTCAGCATCGGAAATAGAGGTGTTGCAGTGGGGACACCAGTTAACCATACGGTTGCCCTGATAAATCAAATCTTTATTGTAAAGTCTAACGAAAACTTCCTTAACAGCGTTGCTGCAGCCCTCGTCAAGAGTGAAGCGTTCTCTGTCCCAGTCGCAGGACGAGCCCATTTTCTTAAGCTGCTCGATAATTCTGCCGCCGTACTGCTCCTTCCATGCCCAGGCGCGCTCAAGGAACTTGTCTCTGCCGAGGTCCTCCTTGGTGATGCCTTCCTTGCGCATGGTTTCAACTATCTTCGCCTCGGTAGCTATTGACGCGTGGTCGGTGCCGGGAAGCCACAGAGTATCGTAACCCGCCATACGGTGATAGCGGATAAGAATGTCCTGAAGCGTATTGTCAAGCGCGTGGCCCATGTGAAGCTGGCCCGTGATGTTGGGAGGCGGAATGACTATCGTGTAAGTCTTTTTGCCCTCCTCACGCTTGGCGTGGAAGTATTTGTTGGCAACCCATTCATTATAAATACGTTCTTCAACGTTTTTCGGGTTGTACTGTTTTTCAAGTTCCTTTTTCATATTTCCCTCCTGAAAAAGAGTTGTTTTTGTAATAAAAAACGTCCCATACAAAGTATGAGACGAAATAATCCGCGGTACCACTCAAATTGTCTTAATGACCTCTTGAAGCCTTTAACGCAGGCCTTCGTTTCCGCTTAACGGCATAACTTTAGGCGGAACCGCTCAAAAGCGACGGCGGAATGTGCGCTGTGCTGCCTTTCACCAAACGGCAGCTCTCTGAAACAGTGGGCATAATCCTTAACTTTATCAAAGCGTTTATCTGTAATTTGCAAGTATTTTAACACCGCAAAATGCTTTTGTCAATCGGCAAATTCCATTTTATCGGTATGCTCGGACAAAAACAGTTTTATATCGGTCGCCTCCTTGGGATCGCCGCTGATATAAATGTTCTCGCCCCTGAAGGTGTAGTTGCCGATATCCTCGAGATTATAGGTGTCGAAGGATATCTTAAGCTCATTGCTTCCCTTATGGTCGGCAACGATAGTATCGCCGCACTTTATGTTGAACGGCGTCGAGGTGCCGCCCGAGCTGAACGCCATATCGAACTCGTAGGTGTTGAAGTCGTAAAACCACGTCCGCACGCTGCCGTCGAGTTCTACGTGATATTTTGTCCTCGTCTCGGTTTCGGGAATACGCGTAACCGTAACGGTGTCGATTATGAAGTTGAGTTTATGCCAGCGGTTCTTGATAAGATTAACGCCGAGCACAAACGTAAATATCAAAACGAGAACGCACAAAACGCCGAAAACTCCGACGACTGCCCTCTTCATTTTTTTACTCATAAGAGCACCTCTGTAATGGATTTAGTATATTCTATCAGTATTAAGTCTTACTGTCAATCTTAAGTTTGGAAACGGCGAAGGTAACGCAGTCGACGTTCGCAGCACCGTGAATTTTAAGCATCTTGGCACATTCGTTGAGCGTTGCGCCGGTAGTCCTGATATCGTCAACGAGAAGCACAGACCTGCCCTCAACCGATACGTTGCCGTTAACGTCGTAAACGCCGAAAACGTTGCCCGTGCGCAGTCCCGCGCCGAGGCGGTGCTGAACGCCCGAATCATAAAGTCTGACAAGCGCGTCACGGTATTCAACGCCGAGTTTTTCAGCTAAATGCTTTGCCAGAAGTTCGCTCTGATTAAACGGACGCTTTTTGATATCTCGCTTTGAAAACGGAACACAGCAAACAAAATCATAAAAAGTGTTTTCGTAGTTCTCACGCACGCAGTCAGCCATATCTTCGGCATATGCTTCGCACAGAAAATCCCTGTGCTGAAACTTCAGACGGTTAACCGCTTTCTCTATTGCGCCCGTATAGTAAAACGGCGCAGTGATGCGGTCATAATAAGCGCTCTTACCTTTACAGTTGCAGTCGTTCTTTGACTTGCCGCACTTAAAGCAGACGGGCGCTTCAATTCTCGGCAGATTCTTTTGACATTTGTCGCATAGACGTTGCGAGGGTTTTATAACCTCGCCGCAATACTTACAGCGGCGCGGGAAGAATACGCAAAGTATTCTGTCGTAAAGCTCACTCTTATTCATTCCAGCTCATCCAAAAGCATTGCTTTTAACATAGAATAACGTCTTGCCTTTTTATCGTTGAGCGCCATTTCGCGAAGCTCGTCGGGACTGCCGACAAGCACGAGATTCTCGCGCGCTCTCGTTACCGCCGTATACAGAAGATTGCGGTATTTAAGCTGAGGAATTACCGAAACGACAGGCATTATCACACACGGGAATTCACTGCCCTGACTCTTGTGTACGGTTACTGCATATGCAAGCTCAACTTCGAGCAACTGATCCTTGAAATATGACGCCTCGCGTCCGTCGTCAAAGCTTATGACGGCGAATTCGCCGTTTCTGTCAATCTGCTTTATAATGCCGATATCGCCGTTAAAAACGCCTTCGCCGAGTTCGTCATCTTTTTCCCACTGTATCTCATAATCGTTCTTTATCTGCATAACCTTGTCGCCTTCGCGGAACATACGGAAGCCGACGGTTATCTCGTTTTTTCCCTTATCGGGCGGGTTGACCAGCGACTGCAAAACAGAGTTTAGCTGAACAGTTCCCGCCTCACCCTTCTTGGACGGACAGATAACCTGAATATCGGTAAACGGTGAGTAGCCGTAAGCCTTCGGCAGTCTCTGGGTATATAAATCGCAGACCGTTTGTGCGGCGGCATGCGCGGAGAAACGCTCCATCATAAAGAAATCGGAATCCTTACGGTCAAGGACTATGTCCTCTCCCCTGACTATACGGTGAGCGTTTGTTACTATAAGGCTGTTCATGGACTGACGGAAAACCTCGTTGAGCTCAACCACGGGAAGAAGCTTCGAACCGATAAGATCCGCCAAAACATTACCCGCGCCGACAGGCGGAAGCTGGTCGGAGTCACCGACCATTATAAGTCGGCAGCCGAACGGAAGCGCCGCAAGCAGCGAAGCGAACAGATTAATATCAACCATGGAAAGCTCGTCAACGACGAGCACCTCACAGTCGAGCGGATTGCGGAGGTTGCGCTTGAAGGACTGACGGTCGTACTCGTCGAATTCGACCTCAAGAAGACGGTGAATGGTCTTGGCTTCCCTGCCCGTAAGCTCGCTCATTCTCTTTGCCGCTCTGCCCGTGGGAGCGCAGAGTGCTATGTCCAGATCTTCGTTTTCGAACAATTTGATTATGCCGTTAAGCGTGGTGGTTTTACCCGTACCGGGACCGCCCGTAAGTATGAGCATACCCTTATTGACGGCGGTCTGAATAGCCTCTTGCTGATTTTCGGCGTACTTTATGCCGAGCTGTTTTTCAACCTTTTCTATTTCCTCAAAAAGAGTTGTTCTCTGCGGAGGCGGGAATTTAAGAAACACTTTTATTCTGTCGCTTATCGACTTTTCGTCATTGTATGCGTCGGTGCGGAATACGTATTCCTTACCTTTATATCGCTTTGAAACAAGTTTGTTTTCTTTGATAAGCTCGTCGAGCAGTATGTCAACCGTATCCTCGGCAACGTCAAGATAGTTCGCGCCGATTTTTATAAGCTTATTTCTCGGCAGGCAGGTGTGACCGTCGTTGTAAAGATTGTGAGTTATTATGTGCTCAACGCCCGCCTTGACTCTGTAATTATCGCTCGGCGGATTCGGAAGACCGGCGGCTATAACCTCCGCGCGCTCGAAGCTTATTCCCGAGCCGGAAGCGCACAGTTCAAAGGGATTCTCAAGCACACGTTCAACCGCGCGCGAGCCGAAAAGCTGATATGCTTTTACACACTCATTTGGCGTCATTGAATAGCTTTCAAGGCTCATCATTATATTACGAAGTGCAAACTGCTTTCTGTATTCAGCAGACATATTCCTCGCCTTATCAATAGATATGCCCTTTATGGTTGCAAGCCTGTCCGGCTCGTTTTCGAGCACGTCAAACGCATTCTCGCCGAAGGCGGTGATAATCTTTTCGGCGGTCGCGGGACCTATGCCCTTGACGGCGCCCGCCGCAAGATAGTTATATAACTGCTCGGTGGTGTGCGGCATTGAGCGCTCATAGCTATCAACTTTGAACTGTCTGCCGAAGGTTGCGTGGTAGGTCCACGTGCCAGAAAGCTTTACGTTTTCGCCGACGCTTAAATCGGCAAAAATGCCGACAGCCGTGATGAGCCCTTCATCACAGCCTATTTCAAGCACGGTATAACCGTTCTGTTCGTTGCGGTATTTGACCGCTTCGACGGTTCCGCTGAGTATTTCGTTTTGTAATTCGTCAGTCATCCAAGTAAATCCTTTAACTGCTCAGCCGTTATAAGATAAATGCCGTTTGTCTGACGGCATATATTAAGACATCCGAGCCGCTCGTCGTCGCCCATGCCCTTATCGAGCACAAGTATTTTTCCGTAGCCGTCGTCACCGAGAAGATTGATTTTGGTCTTAGCCGCATAAACGGCGGCGGACAGTTCCTTTTCGCAGGAATCAGACTCGATAACAACGTAGTAATCATAACGTTTCTTTGGTACAAGCGCTTTAAGCATTATTGCATAGCACAGCGTCAGCGTGCCCAGAAGCACAAGCGCTACGAATACGGCACCGAAAAAAGCCTTTAACATATTAAAATCACCTCATATCATTGTATGAGGCGAAATTAACATTGTGAGTAAATCTGTAAGCCGAGTTCTGTCATTGAAAGCAATTATCTATCTACGCTTATCGTTACCGATAAGCTCAAGCCATCCTTTGAAGTATCTGCCCAGCTGACAACTTCGCTCGATGTTGCATCGGGTAGGGTTTACTTGGCATTGCCGTTACCGACAACCCGGTGAGCTCTTACCTCGCCTTTCCACCCTTACCGCATAAGCGGCGGTATATCTCTATGCACTTTCCCGGAGGTCACCCTCGGCGGCCGTTAGCCGTTACCCTGCTGTGTGATGCTCGGACTTTCCTCACGGACTTTCGTCCCCGCAATTGCTCAACTTACTCACAGTATTATTTTAGTATAAAACAGTGCCCGTGTCAATAAAGCAATGTGTTTATAAATTTGAGTTTGTCGAGGTCTTCGACCTCGAAGCTAAATACGTCCTGTGGACGAGCTAAATTGCCTGACGGCAGCTAAATTCTTGCTTTGCAAGAGCTGAATTTGCCTTCGGCAAGCTGTGGGGAAGCTCCGCTTCCGAACATTTTATAACACTTACGGCGTATATCTTACTGAGCGTAGGGGCGATTCACGAATCGCCCGTCAAAGTCTGCTATAATTCATGCGGACGCCCGCAGAGGGGCGTCCCTACGCGTAGGGACGGGTCTCCGTGCCCGTCCGTTTCTTTTTAACGAG
>JAEEGI010010042.1_pt1 | contig 20602 bp, 18 predicted proteins | sample 8958751 | NCBI WGS metagenome assembly JAEEGI01 (sample SAMN16246545, study PRJNA631951) | gut metagenome | biome: gut microbiome; feature: rumen; material: KS-attached | host: Bos | place: Iran: Karaj | collected 2018-10 | reverse complement strand
ACCTTCGACTAGGTAAGCTCAGCGAGGGCTGTTTTGCCTTGAGCAACATCCCCCTCAGCGCCATCATTATCCTCGTCGAACAGAACGCCCCCCGCCACATTCTCCTCACCGCCTACACCCACTAATCAAATAAATGATAAGCGATCAGGGCTGCAGGTATGCGTACCTGCAGCCCTAATTAAACACTATCCAATTTCCTATTACCCCTAATCAAAGAAGTGGGCGGGAGGAAGGGGTTGCATGTTGTAGGTGGAGGCCATGGATTCGCCGTAGGCGCCGGCTGAGCGAATGGCAATGAGGTCGCCTCGCTGTGTGAGTGGCAGGGAGCAGTCACGGGCGAAGACGTCGCTGGACTCGCAGATGGGCCCGACGATGTCATAGAGTTCATGTTCGTGGGTGACGCTGGTGAGGTTCTGCACCTGGTGATGTGCCTCGTAAAGCGCCGGGCGGATGAGGTCGGTCATGCCGGCATCGAGGATGACGAAGCTCTTGTCGCGGTTGTGCTTGACATAGAGAACCCGGCTGATGAGTGAGCCGCACTGTGCAACGATGGCACGACCTAACTCAAAGTGCAACTGCTGGCCTGGGCGCAGGTGAAGGTGCTGCTTGAAGACGGCGAAGTAGCGCTCAAAGTCGGCTATTGGGTACAAGTCAGGGCGACCATAGTCAATGCCCAGTCCACCGCCGACGTTGATGATCTCGAAACGCACGCCGCGTTGCTCATAGAAGTCCTGTAGTTCGTTGACCTTGTCGCAGAGCATGCGATAAGGCTCCATGAGTGTGAGCTGCGAGCCAATGTGAAAATGTAGCCCCCGCAGGTGGATGTGTGGCAAGGCGATGGCATGTTCAATGACCGCTGGAAGTTCCTCGAGGGTGATGCCGAACTTGTTCTCGGCAGTACCGGTGGTGATGTAACGGTGCGTGTGAGCATCAATGTCGGGATTAACTCGGATGGCAATGGGTGCGATACAGTCGGCCTCGAGAGCAAGTTGGTTGATGACATCCATCTCGGGTACCGATTCGACATTGAAGCAGCCAATGTGTTGCTCCAGTCCCAGTCGAATCTCCCAATCGGTCTTCCCTACCCCTGCGTATGCCATCATACTGGGGTCAAATCCTGCCGCGAGTGCTGCCTTGATTTCGCCTCCGCTGACGAGATCAGCAGCGAGTCCAGCATCGGCTATTTCCTTGAGGATGCGAGGGTTGCCATTTGCCTTAACTGCATAGTGAATGACTGCAGGCAGTCCTTGGGCGTGCCGCTTAAGCTGGTTGATGGTTTCGCGCAGCAGTTGCGTATCGTAGTAATAAAATGGCGTTTGCATCGCCATGATGTCATTGAGTCTAAATTTCATTTGTCTTGTTTCTTCAGGCTTCAAAACCCACGATGGCCTATTTTATAGGTTATGTTCAAATTTTTGGCAAAATTAAGAATTCTTGGCGGGAGTGGCAAAATTATTTGACGAAAATTTGAAAAAAATAGGCGAATCGTACGTTATATGATAAGAATTTACTATTTTTGTTGCTATGAAGTTAAAGACACCCTATTATATCGTGTATGAGGAGAAGTTGCGTCGCAACCTGAACCTCATCCTGCGCGTGAGCCGCGAAGCCGACGTGAAAATCATCATGGCGTTCAAGGCCAATGCGCTGTGGCGCACTTTTCCCATCTTCCGCGAGTATGGCATTTGCTCGACTGCAAGTTCAGTAAACGAGATGTTGCTGGCCAACGACGAGCTTGAGTGCCTGGCGCACACCTATTGCCCGGCCTACACTGACGAGACGATCGAGCAGTTTATGCAGGGCAGTTCGCACATCACGTTTAACTCGGTTGAGCAGTACCGCCGCTTTGCTGACCGTATCGCCACGCACAATGCTACCGTGGGGGCGCACCGCATCAGTTGCGGACTGCGCATCAACCCGATGTGCTCGGTGATAGAGACAGACATTTACAACCCTTGTTGCCCTGGCTCGCGCTTCGGAGTGACAGCCGACCAATTGACCTCCCTACCCGACGGCATTGAGGGCATGCACTTCCATGCCCTGTGCGAGTCGACATCCTACGATCTGGCGAAGGTGCTTGACGCCGTAGAGGCACAGTTCGGTCACTATCTTGACAACCTGCAGTGGCTAAACATGGGCGGCGGCCACTTGATGACGCGCGCCGACTATGACGTGGAGCACTTGATAGGGCTGTTGAAAGCCTTCAAACAGCGACACCCTAACCTGGATATCATCCTTGAGCCTGGAAGTGCATTCTGCTGGCAAACGGGCGACCTTGAGGCGAGCGTGGTGGATGTGGTTGAGAATAGCGGCATCCATACTGCTATCGTCGACGTGTCGTTTGCGTGCCACATGCCCGACTGCTTGGAGATGCCCTACCAGCCGCGCATCAGCCAAGCACTATCCGAGGTGGATCGCACCAAACCAACCTACCGTATCGGCGGGAACTCGTGCCTGAGTGGCGACTATGTAGGCGACTGGAGCTTTGCCGAACCGCTGAAGGCGGGTGACCGGTTGACCTTTGAGGACATGAACCACTACACGACTGTGAAGACCAATATGTTCAACGGAATCCAGCACCCCTCGCTGGTGCTTAAGCGCATGGACGGCGCTACGGTTGTGATGCGGGAGTTCACCTACGAGGACTATAAGAACAGGATGGACTAATTTATTGCACAATGCAGAATTACTTTATTGAATATGAAGACTACATTACCATACTTTCGACCCATATTGAAGTCGACACAAAGCAAGGCAAACAATGACATCATCGACGAGTGCGTCGAGCTGTACGAGGCTGGAAAGCCCCAGGAGTCGTTGCTGCGCCTGATCGACTATTTCAACCCAGAGTTTCGTGATAAGTACTGCAACAAGTCAGGCACAAAGTTGCAAATTCCTCACGGCTCCATTGTGATTAACATCCACCTGAGCAAGCGCGAGGTGTATATCTTCAGCAATTTCCTGACAGTACCTGCCGAGCAACGTCTGCCCATGCTTCGCCAGGTTGCCGAGATGAACTCCAGCCGCCTGATGTTGCCGAGGTTTGTTCTTGACGGCGACCAGCTGCGCATCGAGTACCGCTGCAGCACGTCACAAAGCCACCCATACAAGATATTCACTGTGCTGCGCAACATCTGCCAAGTGGGAGATCGCTATGACGATGAGTTCATTGAAAAGTTCGGTGCCACGCGTGCCTATACGCCACAGGTTGTGCCCTACAGCACGCGCGACGTGAACTATATCTTCAAGGCGGTGCAGACGCTGTGTAAGCAGTCGCTTGAGGCGATTGACATGTACAGCCGCCAACGCTTTTACGGCAATGCGATGCAGGTGCTTGCCACCGCCATCTGCCAGATTTACTATGTTGCCAACCCTCAGGGCGGTTTGGTTAACAAGATCAATCGCGCCATCAGCATGCTCAGTTCGGATGACATTCCCATCCTCGACCAATTAAAGAAGGGCGTTACCACGCTTCAGGAAATCCAGTTGTTGAGCAAGGATGAACTGGCTAGTAACCTGTATCATGTGAACATCTTGGTGTCGCCCAATATGCGTGGCACACTGCAGACGTTGCAGAAGAAGCTAGCCGACGTGTTCAAGATGTCGCTCGAGCGCATCCAGTTTAAAGACTATGAGCAAGTGGCACTGCGTTTGACCTACGCCATCTACCGTCTTTTCTACGAGTACGACATCCCCGACAATATCAACATTGTGCTGACCAAGGGTTTGAAACAGGCCAGCGGTAAACCGTTCAAGGAGGCATCCATCACGCTGCTGCAGACCATTGACCACCTGATGGATGATGACAACTTTGAATAATGCACATGGCACAATTCTTAATTCTCAAACAAAATGTTTAATCCAGATATATTTAAAGCAGTGTTTCAAGTGAAACACTCGGGCGGCTCGGGCAGTTGCTTCTACCTGAAGTCGCTGAACCTGTTTGTGACCAACAACCATGTGGTGGAGGGCTTTCACGAGGTCGCCATCCATGACCATAACAAAGTAGCCCACCTAGCTAAGGTAGTGGTGGTGAACACGACCGTCGACCTGGCGCTGCTTGCAGTGGACGATGACTTCAGCGACCTGCCAGAACTGACGCTTGCCGCCGACCATGCACTGACCTACGGCGACAAGATGAAGGTGGCGGGATATCCCTACGGCATGCCGTTCACGGTTACCGAGGGCACTGTATCATCGCCCAAGCAACTGATGGATGGGCGCTATTATGTGCAGATTGATGCCCCTGTGAACCCTGGCAACTCGGGCGGCCCCATCTTCAACGAGAATGGCGAGGTGGCTGCAGTGACGGTCGCCAAGTTCACCGATGCCGACAACATGGGCTTTGGTATTCGTATCGAAGACCTGAAACAGTTGCTGGAGTCGGTGGGCAAGGTGGAGCGTGACAAATTTCAGGTACAATGCGACAGTTGTGAGGACCTGATTGCTGAGGACGAGGTGAACAAGGAGTTCTGCCCCACTTGTGGCCAGCGCCTTCCCGACGGTGTGTTTGAGCAGCATGAGTTGTCACCACTGGCCGTATTCTGTGAGCGCGTTATCAAGCGTTTGGGCATCAACCCCGTGGTGGCACGCAACGGCGAGGAGTCCTGGCGATTCCACAAGGGTTCGGCCGAGATTCGCATCTTTGTCTACGACAACGACCACTTCTTTGCCGTGTGCCAGAGCAACCTTTTGCCCAAGAAGGACGTGTTGCCCGTGCTGGAGTATATGCTCAGCACTGACCTCGGTCCATTCAAGATGGGCATTGAGGACCGCGACATCTACTTGCTTTACCGCCAGCACATTACCGACGTAACCGACATGAGCGAGAAAGTGGCAAAACAGGTAAGTGACAATCTGGTGAAACTCGCGCTGAAGGCCGACGAGCTTGACAACATCCTCGTTGACAAGTTCGGCTGCGAGTTCTCGCAGTACAGCAAGATATAACTGCCTTACCCCATTGAGAAACTGCTTGTTACATTGTTAGGCAGGAAATCTAATCAGCAAGATGGGTGATGACTATGAAATAAGAACTTATTATTGCCACTGTGGTGACATTGTTCCCCAAGACAGGCAATCTTATCGTTATTGCGAAGGCCGCGTTTGGTTCACTGTAAGTGAGATTGGCGACCGCATTGGCTATGATGACGATGTAGTCTCTAATGCCATCGCTGAAATCATGCCCCATTTGTCATCAGACAAGACTTATGAACGCGAATTTAAATCTACGTTAAAGCATATCTCCCCAGACTATCGCATCAAGTGTTATGATGTAAATGTCATGAAGGCAGTAATGCACAAGCTACATGAGCGCGATGTCGAGTTCTTGTTATGGGCACAATCCATCTCTGGAGAAGATCCTCTTCATCGTTATGAAGATTACATCAAAAACAAGGAGAAGCCCATGGCTCAGCAACTTAAGCCATATCGTTTCAATATTTTTGACCGCATTTGGTATGAATATGAGTGGGCATCAGCTTCATATCGACATACCAGAGTTAATGGATTAATTCTATACTTAGTTTTATTCTTTACATTGGCTATCTGCATGTATAGTCTGAACTGGCCATTCTGGATTATTATATGTAGTTTCTTCTGCTTTCTATTTGCCTATAATTGGTACTTTAGTGACGAACGTTGCGATGCCATCAAGCATCACTATGGAATCAATCGAGAACCAATGAATGCATATAAAATAGTATTCTACCACTTGATTGCTTATGGCATATTGTTCATTAGCATGGGAGTATACCTCAATAAAACTCATCCTGATTTTTAATATTTTCTTTGCCAACCAAATTCTAATGATTATGAAACGAGGGAAACATATTTGTGAGACGCTGAAGGGCATCCGTCGTGAGATTGCCGAGGCGAATGAGATTGAGTACTCGCCCACCCCTTGCACACATGAGGGTGACTGTGCGGGAACTTGTCCTGCGTGCGAGAGCGAGACGCGTTGGCTCGAGAGCCAGCTGCGCCTGCGCCAGTCGCTGGGCAAGGCGGTGACCATTGCGGGATTGAGCCTGGGTGCCGCATCGCTGGCGGGCTGCAACAGTTGTTCGAATCCTATGCAACCTGTAGGCATCGTTGAGGATCCGAACGCTCCTGTGATGGTGTCGGACAGTGACTCAATTGAAGAAATGCTGGAAGGTGATGTGATGATGGATCCTGACAGTTTCTGCACTCCCCCCAAAGAGCCGCAGGAGATTGACGGTGTGCCGCAACCCGAGGACCCGAACGACTGTCGCCCCGAGCCAACGAAATGAGCATTCCATTGACCGCACCTTTGATAGGCGTGAATCGGCACCGTCTGGCAACTGATGGCCAGGGGGTAACGACGTTGGTGGCCTTTCATGGCTGCCCGTTGCAGTGTCGCTATTGCCTGAATGACCAGTGCCACGATCCGGAACGCATCCTTCGCACCGCCACGCCCGAACAGTTGGTCGACGAGTTGGCAATTGACAACCTATACTTCCTGGCAACAGGTGGCGGGGTGTGCTTTGGAGGAGGTGAACCATTGCTGTACAGTGAGTTCATTGAAGCATTCTGTGAATTAAAGGTTCCGGAATGGAAGGTAACGGTCGAGACCTCGCTCAACGTGCCACAACATCACTTAGAACGACTGCTACCACACATCGACCAATATTTCATTGACATCAAAGACTGCAATCCCGAGATTTATCGCGCCTACACAGGATGCGACAACAAGCTGGTAATGAGCAACCTGCGTTGGCTAATTGGCCACAAGGGGATTGCTGAACGGATTGTGATGCGCCTGCCACTGATACCTGAATACAACACTCCCGACCACGTGTCACGCAGCCGGGCAATGCTGGCCCAAATGGGCGTAATCAACTTTGATGAGTTTGAGTATAGGACTTGACTAGAAGCACTAGCTGCAGTAGGCGTTGAATAAGGCTTCGGCACAGCGCTCGCCGTCGATGGCGGCCGAGACGATGCCTCCAGCATAGCCGGCCCCCTCGCCACATGGATAGAGGCTTTGGATAGTGATGTGCCGCAGCAATTCGTGATCGCGCGGAATGCGTACGGGCGATGAGGTGCGCGTTTCCACGCCGATGACGATGGCATCGTTGGTCAAGAAACCTTTAGCATAGCGGCCAAACACCGAGAACGCCTTGCGCAGACGCGTGGCGATGAACGGCGGCAACCACTGGTCGAGGCGTGAGGGTTGCAGACCAGCGGGAAATGACGACGGGGGAATCAATTTCGTAGGCTTTCCCTCGACAAAGTCCTTCATGCGCTGAGCACCTGCCTGTTGGGTGTGGCCCGCTTCCTCGAAGCATCGACGCTCCAAGTCCTCCTGGAAGCGCATCACCTTGAGCACTCCCATGTCTTGATACTTGTGAGGCAGATCCTCGGGATGAATCTCTACTACCATGCCCGAGTTAGCCCAATAGGTGTCGCGTCTGCTAGGAGACATGCCATTGACCACCAACTGGCCCGGTGCGCTAGCAGCAGGCACCACTACCCCACCCGGACACATGCAGAACGAGTACACTCCACGTCCATCGACCTGAGTGACAAAGCTATACTCGGCAGCGGGCAGATACTCACCACGCCCTGCGGGGTTGTGATACTGTATTTCATCGATAATATGTTGAGGGTGCTCTAGTCGCACACCCACGGCAATGCCCTTTGCCTCAAGATCGACTTGCTGGTCGTGAAGCATCTCGTAAACATCGCGGGCCGAATGACCTGTTGCCAAGATGACCGGTCCCTCAAAGCACACACCCGTGGCACACTCCACCCCCGTTACCTTGTCATCGCTGATTATCAAACGCGTGACGCGGGTATTGAAGTGCACCTCGCCACCACAACGCAAGATGGTCTCGCGCATCGCCTCGATGACACGCGGCAACTTGTCGCTGCCGATGTGCGGATGCGCATCAATGAGGATGTCCTCCTTGGCGCCGTGCTGCACGAAGATGCCCAATATACGATCGACCGACCCGCGCTTCTTGCTGCGGGTGTAGAGCTTGCCATCGCTATATGCTCCCGCCCCACCCTCGCCGAAGCAGTAGTTGCTGTCGGGGTCAATGACACCCTCGCGCGAGATGCGTGCCACATCCACACGGCGGTCAATAACATTTTTGCCGCGCTCCAGGACGATGGGCTTGACGCCTAACTCGATAAGTCGCAAGGCAGCAAAAAGTCCACCTGGACCTGCTCCGACAACAATGGCTTGCATCTTGCCGTCGACAGGGCGGTAATCGATGGGTGGCACCAAATAGTCGCGCGTCATGGGCTCGTCGATGTAGACACGCACTTTGAGGTTTACCATGACGTTGCGCTGACGCGCATCAATCGATCGCTTGATAATGCGCACACCTGTGATGCGCGACTGAGGGATGTGTCGCTCACTGGCGATGTAGTGGGCAATATCATCGTCGCTGGCTGCCACGCGCGGCGACACCCGGATTTGAAGTTCTTCTTTCATAGTTTTTCAATTCAACTCAGCATTTTCACTAGCCTCTTCCCATTGAGTGAGGGTGTCTTCGAGTTCGTGCTGAAGTTCAGCGTGGCGATCGTAGATGGTAGGATCGTCGGTCTGACCTTGAGACAGTTGTTGCTCAATGGCAGCTATGTCGTTTTCTAATTGCTGAATATGTTCCTCAAGCTGCTTGACACGTTTCTGCGCTTGCTTTATACGGCGCTCACGCTCCTTTTGCTGCTCGTAGCTGAGCCGTCCTGCCGAGGGTGCATTGTCGGTGGGCACATCTTTGGTTTCGGTCTTACTCGACTCCATCTGCTGCAACGAATCGAGCTGTTTCTTCTCAAGGAACTCCCAAATGCCGCACAGGTGTTCACGCACGCGATGGTCGCCAAACTCATAAACCTTCTGGACCATGCCGTCAAGGAAATCACGGTCGTGGCTCACCACGATGACGGTGCCGTCAAACTCGGTGATGGCCTGCTTGAGGATATCCTTGGTGCGCATGTCCAAGTGGTTGGTCGGCTCATCGAGGATAAGCAAGTTGACTGGCTCGAGCAGGAGTTTGATCATCGCCAATCGGCTCTTTTCGCCACCCGAGAGCACCTTGACTTTCTTTTCGCTTGCCTTACCACCAAACATAAAAGCACCCAAGATGTCGTTGATGCGGGTGCGTATATCGCCCACTGCCACCCGATCGATTGTGTCGAAGACTGTAATGGTCTCATCGAGCAGTTGTGCCTGATTTTGTGCAAAGTAGCCAATTTTGACGTTGTGCCCTATCTTCAGTTCACCCTCATAGGGAATCTCATTCATGATGCACTTGACCAGTGTCGACTTGCCAGCGCCATTCTTACCGACAAAAGCCACTTTCTCGCCACGCTTGATAGTAAAAGTGACTCCTTTGAAAACATTGAGCGTATCATAATCCTTGCGAAGATCCTCGGCGATGACGGGATAGTCGCCAGAACGCGGCGCGGGCGGGAACTTCAAGCGCAGTCGTGAGGTATCGACCTCGTCAATCTCGATGCGCTCAATCTTCTCGAGCTGCTTGATGCGGCTCTGCACCTGTACAGCCTTGGTGGGCTTATATCTGAACTTCTCGATGAACTCCTCGGTGTCATGAATCATTTTCTGCTGGTTCTCGTAGGCTCGTTTTTGTTGCTCAAGTCGTTCCTTGCGCAGTTCTACGAAATGCGAGTAGTTGACCTGATAGTCATAAATCCGCCCCAGCGAGATTTCGATGGTACGATTGGTGACACGGTCGATGAATGCCCGGTCGTGGCTCACCAACACGAGTGCACCATTGCGATTACGCAAGAAGCTTTCTAACCACTGGATGGAGTCGATGTCCAAGTGGTTGGTCGGCTCGTCGAGCAAAAGTACATCGGGCTTCTGGAGCAGCAGTTTGGCAATCTCAACTCGCATGCGCCATCCTCCGCTGAATTCACCCGTTGGCCGCTCAAGATCGGTACGCTCAAAACCTAGTCCCATAAGAGTTTTCTCAATCTCGGCCTCCATGTTCTCGCTCTGTAGCATAGTCCGCACCTCGGTTTTCAGTGCCAGACGATCGATAATGTCCTGGTAGGCCTCCGAATCATAGTCAGTGCGTTCAGCGAGCTCGCTGTTGAGTCGGTCGATGGTGGCATCGAGTTCGTGAATATGTGCGAATGCCTTCTCGGCCTCTTGTCTGACGGTGAGTGTATCGGTAAGCACCATTTGCTGGGGCAAATAGCCTATGGTGATGTCGCTGGGCCGCGCCACCACTCCACTGGTGGGGCTTTGCAGTCCAGCGATTATTTTGAGCATGGTCGACTTGCCTGCGCCGTTTTTCCCGACGAGTGCAATGCGGTCACGCTTGTTGATGACATAATTAATGTCGTCGAGCAGGACTTGGCTTCCAAACTCGACGTGCAAGCTCTGAATCGAAATCATGGTGCAAAGGTAGTATTTTTAATTGAAAATGGAGAATTGAGAATGGAGAATTAGATAAATTTGGCTACGGCATGGCAAACAAAGCAAAAAAATAATTTGCTTTGCACTCAGCTTGCACAAATTATGAGAATTAAATCGTATCTTTGTGGCAAAATTTGAATCTATGGACATCAAGGAACTATACAAGCATTACCAGGAGCATCCTGTCGTAACGACCGACAGCCGCGACTGCCCGGTGGGCAGCATCTTCATTGCATTGAAGGGTGAGACCTTCGACGGCAACCAGTTTGCCGCTTCGGCACTAGAAAAAGGCTGTTCGATGGCCGTGGTCAGTGACGCTGCGGTTGCAGGTACTGACCCTCGCATGGTGCTTGTTTCCGACACGCTACAGACTTATAAAGACCTGGCTCGTGAGCACCGCCGCCAATTTGATATTCCCGTCATCGGCATTACAGGCACCAACGGCAAAACGACCACTAAGGAACTGACCCGCGCCGTGCTTGCACAGCGTTACAACGTCTTGGCTACTGAGGGAAACTATAACAACGATGTGGGTGTACCTAAAACATTGCTTCGCTTGCGCCCCGAGCATGAGATTGCCATCGTGGAGATGGGGGCCAGCCATCCTGGTGATATTCAGACGCTGGCAGAGACTGCCGAACCCACATGCGGCTTAATTACCAATGTGGGTAAGGCGCATCTACAAGGCTTTGGTTCGTTTGAGGGCGTGGTTCACACCAAGGGTGAGCTGTATGCCAACCTTGCCGAGCGTTCGGGCAGTGTCATCTTTGTCAATGCCGACAATCCACATCTGATGGGTATCTTGCCAGAAGGGATTGAGACAGTTCTCTATACGCAGGATGCATCGAAGGCAGCCCGTGTTTGCGGTGAGGTTGTGGCGTGTGATCCGTTCCTGCGTCTTCGCTGGCGTGAGGCTGATGGACCGTGGCACGCTGTGACGACCCACCTGATAGGCAGTTACAACCTTGATAATGTGCTTGCCGCCATGACTGTGGGTCTGCAATTTGGGGTCACTCCCCAACAGATATGCGCCGCCATTGAGGGCTATGTGCCATCAAACAACCGTTCGCAGTTGACCGAAACATCTCACAACCACCTCATCATCGACGCATATAATGCCAACCCCACTTCGATGGCAGCTGCCCTCGATAATTTCTCCTTGATGCAGGTGTCGCCCAAGATGGCCATCCTGGGCGAGATGCGTGAACTGGGCGCAAGCAGTGCCGAGGAGCACCAGCGTATTGTCGATCGGTTGGCCAACTGCCCGTTTGACATGGTGTGGTTGGTGGGTTCTGAGTTTGCCACCATCGACTGCCCCTGCCGCAAGTTTGCAAATGTCGAGGAAGTGAAAGCTGCTCTTGCCGCCGATTGCCCACAGGGCTACTACATCCTCATCAAGGGTTCAAACGGCACCAAACTTTTCCAGCTTCCCGAGTTGCTTTGATTTTGTATTAACTAGAACAATAATCACACAATGCTTATGGACGCGAAATACAAACTATTTTTCGGAGGGGCTTTCAGCTTTGACGATCGTGACGAGGACTATGATCTGGCCGCCGCCGAAGATTACCGTGCACAACTGTTGGGTAGTGTTCAGGCATTGCTCAGGCCCAAGGACTTGAGCGGTGTCCTGATTAATGACAACGTACTGTATATCGGGCCATTCTATTTTGAGGCCGAGAGCAGAAAAGCACAAGACATCATCACCTGCGAGAAGCAGATGATAGAGAACTGCACCGATGCTGTCTTTGTACTCGATGACGCTGCATGCCCTGGCACCATTGCCGAGATCATGTATGCCAACCAGCTACAGAAAACAATTCATTTGTTCTATATCAAGCACAATGATGATGAGGAAACCGAGAGCGACTTGCATACGCCGTGCTGGTATCCGTTGACATTCTGCCAGTTGACAAACACGTCAACCAAGCTCTATGAATGTGACGACATGAAAGATGCGGTCAGAAAAGTTTTTGACCTCATCACTTTCAACTTTGGTTAGGTGTAGCCTCAGCTGGTCGCCTTGCCAAGCATGATGTTGATGACGGCGTTGACATCGCTCACATCCACCGAGTTGTCACCATTGATGTCGGAATTGCCTGGATAGGCACTTGCCTGCACCTTGCCCAGCATGATGTTGATGATGATGTTGACATCGCTCACATCCACCTTGCCGTCACCATTGATGTCGCCTGTGAGTGTGGGCAGTTCGGTTACCACCTCAATGAGTTTGTAGCAGTTGGCATAGTCGCCAATAGTGCCCTCGGTGGAGCCTCTCTTGGCCTCGACCATGATTAAGTAGCGCCCAGGTTCAAAGTTAATGCTACTAGAGAAGTCAATGGTCTTCTGTTCGCCAGCAGGTATATTTTGGTTGCCCATATAGAGTATGCCTCCATTGGTGAGGGTATACTGCCTCATGCGCACATAGACATAGCCGTTGTGTGCATCGGGGGCGGCGAGGGTAATGCTGCCTTGGAGTTTCTCGCCCTTAACGACATAGTCCGGCAAATTGATTGACACAGCATTGAGGAAGATGTCACTGGCCTCGCCCACCTGGATAGTGAGTGGATACAAGTCGTTGTTATCATCGGGGGCAATCTTTCCGTCGTCGGTGATATAGGTAACTAACACGCGGTAAGTCCCTGGGTCGACGGGCAGCTTGCGGTAGAAAGTCAGTGTCTTTGCCTCGCCCTGCTCAACGGTTGTGTTGGCTTGTTGGTAGATGTACGACTTCGTGGGGTCAGCAATGTCAACAAGGTTAAGGATTACACCCACATTGCCCGCTGCTCCATAATTGCGGGTGTTGAGGGCGAAATACACCTTGTCTCCCTGGTTGATAAAGTCGGTGGCATCTGCCTTCTTCCATTGGACAGCGGTAGTCAGTCGCATGACGGGTGTCAGCGCTTCGGGCAACACCTCGACGATGCCATCGCCCTGCGTTTGCTCAAAGGGGTATTGCTCAAAGTCCTTTTCAAATGCCGATAGTTGGTATTGTCCAGCCGGCATTTCTTCAGCGAGGTTGACTAGCAACTGCACTTGTTCTTGGCTCGCGTCGTAGATGTTCACTGCGTTTTCGTAATCGTATTTCGTCGTTGGGCTTTCGGTGCTAGTGAAGCGTATGACGATGGTGCGCAGGCGCACATCGGGGCTGTTGTTGCGAAGCTTAAGATCAAATGCTGCCGAACCCTTGGCGTAAACTTTACCCTGGGGTTGCAGGGGGCTGAGCAAGGTCACATCGGGATGCGACCCACTATCGTCTAGCGTCTGTATCTTGCCGTTGGCAACAGTGGTGTTGAAGTAACCCACATAGGGCTTGTTGCGCGCGTCACGGCCACGGCAATAACGCATCAGTTGCCAAGGCGAATCGGCATCTTCACGGAATGCCATCCACACAGTTGCCTCGCCATCATCGGCCACCACCGCTTTAGGGATGTCGTAAATGGAGTGCATGGCCAGCAAGCCTGTGTGGCTGCCATCAAATCCTGCGATATTGATGGATTCTTCCTTCAAAACCTGCACAATTTGTCCGTCACGCACCAGTGCCACACCCAATTGGCCAGTGAAAGGCTTCGTGTCGAAATTCTCAATAGTGACCATCACGTTGAAAGCGTTGGCATCTTGGGTAATCAGACGCATGCTTAAAGCGTTGTAGATGGGACGCTCGTAAACGCTGGAACCAGTGGGTTTCTGTATGCCCGTAATGATTTCTTGGTCAAGGTTATAGCCTCCTGTGCCTCCTCCGATGCCTAAGTCGTCGGGGTCAAGATGGTTGACAAGGAAGTAACCGTCACTTTGGCCATACCAACCCCAATTGATGTGGACGAATCCCTCGGAGTCATAGCCGTCGCAAACGAAAGCGTGACCGCTGCTTCCCACCTCGCTAGACGCGGCATAATAAACGGGACGGCCGGCATCGAGCTCATCCTGAATGAGATTGAGCCACTCGTCACTGCTGTAGTAGTCGCGTTTGCGCATGGTCACAGCCGAATCATAGCAGAAGTAATCGCGTAAAGCCTGTGGCACCATCATTGAGTGCGCACCGCTGCCGTTAGGCATGTACTCCATGTCTACGGCAATGCCGAAGTGTGCCGCCAGTGTGGCGACGGCTGTGCGTTCCTGCGCCGTAGCAGTGACATCTGCATAGCTGGGCAACATGTGTGCCCAGTCGTAAGTTGTTCCACCGAAGTCGGCAGTATATTGCTGGCCATTGACAGTGATGGTCTTTGTGCCATTGCCCTGGTCGGGGTACTGGTGGTAACGCATAATCTGCGTGGCGGCGGTGGCGACACAGCCCACATAATAGTGGGTAACGCCATCACGGCCAGTATAAGTTGGACACAGGTCGTTGTAGGGAGTGCCTTGTCCCCAATGGATATCACCCAACAATGGCTGTACGATGGGTGTCCCTTGGCTTGCGGCCCGCTGTGACGCCGCCCGTTGGCCACAGGCCTGCACATAGCGCTCGTTGAGCTGCATCCATGTACGCAGGTTGTCGGGCATATTGTCGTAGCTGAACGAGCCATGGGTGGCATAGCCCAGAATGGGTGCCGCCATGTCGTCGCCCGAAACGATGACAAAACCATTGCCATCAGCATGGTTGAACACATAGTAGGGTGCTGCGGTCGTGGCAGGGGCTTTGCGCCCTAACCTATGCCATTGCGGTGCGGCTTGCTGCCACTGTATCGACTGGCTGAATCGTGTTGCAATCATCTCGGCCTGCTCCCAGTCGATGGGTGCCGACCAAGCAACTGCCCATGCCATAAGACAGAGCGAAATCGTAGCTATTTTTTTCATTTTGGTTGCTTTTAATCTACCTTGAGAAAGGCAAAATATACAGCGGCGATGAGGAGAAAGAAGGCGACGAAATGATTCCAGTGGAGCGACTCGTTCTTGAAAAAGATGGTGACAAAGACGGTAAAAACAGTGAGTGTAATCACCTCCTGTAACACCTTGAGCTGCATAAGACTGAAGGGGCCTCCATTCTCAACGTAACCGATGCGGTTAGCGGGAATCATGAAGAAGTACTCAAACAGGGCAATGCCCCATGAGAAAAGGATGACGACAATGAGCGGCCAGTGGGTACTGACGCCCATTTGCTGTAGCTTGAGATGCCCATACCAAGCAAAGGTCATGAGTATGTTACTCACGATGAGCAGTGACAATGTGGCAATGATGGTCCAATTCATTTCTGGCGTTTCTTGCTAAGGGCTGCACGACGGCGAGCCAGTTCGGCATAGCCTTCCTCGTAGGTTTTCATGTTTTTCTTGACGAGGACTTGAGCGTAGCCAGTGCCTTCCTTGTTGTATAGTTTCTGTAGGTTAATATAATGCTTGCCGTTGCCGCGCGTGATGCTGAACACTTCGGCTTCTCGCTTGTTGACGAGGTCACACTGAGTGGAGTGACGTTGCTTGGTGGTTCCTTGCAAGCATTGGGGCACTCCATTCTCGCCTATCCACACAGGGAACACCTCGGCACAGGGTGGATAGCCCAGTGCGGTCCACATGGTGGTGAGGCTAGGGTCTTCGCCAGGCAAGACGCCCTCGATAACGATTGAGGCAGTGCTGATGCGGCGCGGGATGAAGTCCTGGTCGATGAGCCACTCCAGGCCACTGTCGTTGTAATTGCGTTTCATGCGGCTGTGGTAGAATGTGCGCGAGATGACCTCGGTGAAGGTGGCGGGAGTGATGTTGCACTCCAGGATGTAGGGCCGCAACAGTTCCCGCTCATTGTCGTGGCGAATGTAGCCCATGCCCTCGTTCTCGCGTCCGCTTACCGAGTAGTTGGTGCGGGTGAGGATGCCCGTGGGCTCGTCGGCAAGGTTAAATCGCACCCACTTGAAGTTGCCCGTCTCAAAGTAGGCTCCGTTGCCCTGCGCGTCGATGACACCAAAGTTCGCCTCCACGCCTAGGGGCTTGGGCAGCTGCTCCAGCACACGCTCAAAGTCGTCGACCGTGGTGCAGCGCTCCAACACGTAGCGCATGATGACACCTTCGCGATCCATGTCGCGCTCGGGCACATTGTCCTTGTTGAGGTTATAGCTGGCAGTGTTCATGATAGCGAAGCCGCGCTCGTTGAACCCCAGCCATGCAGCACTGTCCTTGGAGTCGCGCGCATCAAAGAGCGCGACAAACTCCAGCAGCCCGTCATGCGCCTTGATGCGTTCCACACGATTGTTCTGGTCATTGGTGTCGCGGTTTTTCCACAACAACGGTCGCCCGTTGGCGGTGAGGCGGCCACTGACAATGGCCGATGTGCAGGCATCAACGACGATGGTCGCGGCCAGCAGGAAGATGGTGGCTAGAAAAAAGCGTTTCATTTTGATATGCGTTTTTTTGCTGACCTCGGTGCTACCCGAGGTCCACAGGACTATTTCTTGTCTCGGTCGTAGTGGGGCATTTCGTTAGGGAGGATGATAGAAATTTCGACCATTCCCTTGACCTCGCCGTCTACCTTCCAGGGCGACTGGAAGATGAGTTTCTTCACCCCATTCTTGGTGATGGTATAGCAGTTGGTCGTGTCGCTCTCCATCATGTGGCGAATCATCTGCTGCGAGCGCTCTTGGTGGCACGGGAACAGATTCTTCCCTACCATGGTTTCTCCACCCTTGTTAAACGTTTCGCGCGAACGCTCGTTCATATAAATCACGGTGCCATCGTTATCGCAAACGGTGATGGCGCAATGCATTTGTTCTGCCCAGTCCACTTTTGTAGTTAATAGTTAAGAGTTAAGAGTTAAGAGTTAAGAGTTAAGAGTTAGAGGTGCAAAAGTAGTGATTTTTTGGAACATGTGAATGAGGGATAAGGTTTTTTTTGTAATTTTGGGGGTTGAAAAGCTAGATAACGATGAGGAATTATTATTTTGAGACTGAGATCGCCGTCTGTGCCACGGGGACGGTGACAGGGGGACTCTATTGTCACGTGAGGCTCATTCTTACGAGTATGACAATAATGGCAATATCCTTTACGTTAATACATTAAGATTGAAGCCTAACATGACCGCCCAGCCAGATACTGTGCAGCATGCCCGTGACAAAAGAACCGTCCCTCTGTCACAGGTAATGATTAATGGAAAGGTATATATATATGATTCAAAAGACCATTACAAATCTTTAGAATAGTTCAGATGAAAACTGAATTCATATTATTTCATGCATTTTTGTGTGCAATTGGTTGTGTTTTGTTAATTATTGTGGCTTGCATTAGCGTAAATGTTGACTTAGTGCACGCATCATTGCGGATGAGTGGTTTTATACTCAATAGAGTAACTATTGATATTTGTTTCATCATATTATTTATTATATTTACTTACATGTTGTCACATGTGATTTTTCGTAAAAAAATTACTTTAAAGTATAGATTATATGTAATAGCAATTGAATTAATTGTGTATTTTATGATTGTAGTTTACGCTTCATATAGATGGTATGTTGTGTTGCAGTATTATGGCAGCAAATTGGGGTAGAATATGCTTCTACAATCATCAGATGCAATCGAAAACTGAAACGCATAATAATTGCCCCGGGGACGGTTCTGTTGTCACGGCATTTTTTAGAAGTTTTATGACACGCTCGAACACCAACTACCGCACGGCGCTGGTCGCCCCGACCGCCAATGACAGTATCCGTGAGGCGCATTCTTACGAGTATGACAATAATGGCAACATCCTTTACGTTAATACATTAAGACTGAAACCTGACATGACCGCCCAACCCGATACCGTGCAGCGTACCCGCGAGGAGAAGTTCCGTTGGGACGAGGAGAACCGCCTGACGGCACTCTCTCAGAACGGCTACGTCTCCAATTACTGGTATGACGCGAATGGCGACAGGGTCATCAAGGAGCATGGTGAGAACATGGCGGTGTTCGTCAACGGTCGCCAGGACGGTTGTGTGACACAGACCGGCAGGTACAGCGTTTATCCCAACCCCTATTACAGCTACGGCGACGATGGCCGTTACACCAAGCACATCTACATCGGCGGTGAGCGTGTCCTCTCGCAGGTGGGCGGTGTGTATGGCGAGCCAAGAATTCTTGATTTGATTGGTAAAGTCCAAATAGAAACGCAACGTTTTTTCCTCTCGGCGAAGCCCAAAACATGAAAAACACCGAGGGGAGCGCCTAGCGGCAAGGGGGCGAGCAGCCCCCGCCGAGCGGCAAAAACAGATGCGACACAAAAAAATCAAAAAAGGGAGACCGAAGTCTCCCGACAATTAATTAATTTTGTGTTGCATCATGTCAAATCAATTAATTGAGGCACAAAGGTACGAAATTTATTTGGGAATCAAGCGAGGTTGGTCATTTTCTCGCATTTCCCGTGAGATAGGTGTGAGCAAGAGCACCGTCAGCCGCGAGGTGTCCCGCAACAAGAAGTCTGACGGGGAGTATGTCTGGACGATAGCGCAGGCCAAGAGCGACTCCCGCCGTCACGGCCTTTCGGGCAACCACCGCAAGGACGAGCTGCTGTGGCTGCGAGTCGACCAGCTGATCACCGAGGAGCAGTGGTCACCCGCGCAGATTTCCGGCTACCTGCGCCAGCGTGGCGTGTCGGTGTGCAAGCAGACCATCTACAACCATGTCCACGCCGACCAGACGGGTGTTCTGGCGCAGAACATGCGCCACAAGCTCAAGTACAGGCGTAGGCAGGGAAAACTGCGCCCCACCAAGGCGACAAACATCCCGAACCGCACGAGCATCCACGAGCGTCCCAAAGAAGTCGACGGCAAGCGCCGGGGGGACTGGCAGATGGACCTGATCATGGACTCTTTCGGGCATGCCATATTGACCTTGACCGAAACGGCCACCAACATGCTCATGATGGAGAGGCTCAGATACGGCAGGCGGGCGAAACCGGTCGCGAAAGTGGTCAGTAGGCTGCTGTTCCCGTACAGGGGCGAGGGAGTCAAGACCATCACCACCGACAACGGGAGCGAGTTCGCCGCCCACATGGACATCACAAAGGCCATCGGGGCGAAGGTCTATTTCGCTGACAGCTACTGCTCATGGCAGAAGGGAGCCATTGAGAACATGAACAAACTCATCAGGCAATACATCCCGAAAACAGCCAATTTCAACGACTTCTCAAACGAGAAAATTATGGAGATACAGAAGAAAATCAATCGCAGACCAAGAGAAAAACTCAATTTCTCAACACCAAAACAGGAGTTTTTCAAATTTTTCAACTAATTTTGTCAGGTGTTGCATTTGTTGTTGGACTCTACAAACCGGCAAACGAATAAACTCGGTCGAAATAATTCTTAATTCTTAATTCTTAATTCTTAATTTATTACTACCTTTGCAGCTTGAAAAAAATCATCAGTCTCAAAGGCTAATGACTAAATGCTAAATGCCAACAGCTTAACAACAAAGATATGAACATTTCTTACAAATGGCTAAGACACTACATCGACACTGACCTCACCCCCGAGGAGGTGAGCGTAGCATTGACCTCGCTCGGACTCGAGGTGGGCGCTCTTGAGCGTGTCGAGACAATTCGTGGTGGACTTCGCGGCCTGGTCGTGGGACACGTTGTCACCTGCGTTGACCACCCCAATAGTGACCACCTGCACATCACCACCGTCGACTTGGGCAATGGTGAGGCTCCCGTACAGATTGTGTGCGGCGCCCCCAATGTTGCCGCTGGACAGAAGGTGATTGTCGCCACACTGGGCACCAAGCTCTATGACGGCGATCAGGAATTTACCATCAAGCGCTCGAAGATGCGCGGTGAGGAGTCGCTGGGCATGATTTGCGCCGAGGACGAGATTGGTGTGGGTACTAGCCACGACGGCATCATCGTATTGCCTGAGGACACTGTGGTAGGAACGCCTGCCGCCGAGTACTATGGCATCGAGGATGACTGGCTGATTGAAGTGGACCTGACGCCCAACCGCATTGACGGAGCATCACACTATGGCGTGGCACGCGACCTGGCAGCCTGGTGCAAACAGAACGGCCGCAAGGGAATCCTCACCAAACCCAGTGTGGAAGCCTTTAAGATTGACCGCATGGATGGCGGCATCCCTGTCGAGGTGCTGAACACCGAGGCATGCCCGCGCTACAGCGGCATTACCGTACGTGGCGTGAAGGTACAGGAGAGCCCCAAGTGGCTGCGCGACTGGTTGCTCGCCGTGGGACAACGCCCCATCAACAACATCGTCGACATCACTAACTATATGCTCTTGGGCATGGGACAGCC
>JAEEGI010010039.1_pt1 | contig 20606 bp, 19 predicted proteins | sample 8958751 | NCBI WGS metagenome assembly JAEEGI01 (sample SAMN16246545, study PRJNA631951) | gut metagenome | biome: gut microbiome; feature: rumen; material: KS-attached | host: Bos | place: Iran: Karaj | collected 2018-10 | reverse complement strand
CCTTATCTTCGATCTTCTGTCCATGCTCATCTGTTCCGGTCTGGAAGCGTACGTCATAACCTTCCATTCGGCGGAACCGGGCGATGGCGTCTGCTAAGACAACTTCATAAGTGTTTCCGATATGCGGTTTGCCGGATGTATAAGCAATTGCCGTTGTAATGTAATAAGGTTTCTTTTCCATTCTGTCCTCTTTCTGGTACGGCGAATGAGCCGTCCGATTTATTAACCTAAATATTTTACCATAAAACCTGTCTTGTTTACAGCCTCTTTTTCCTTTTTTTACCTTTGAAAAACCCTTGATCTCTCTTGAATTTTTCCCTCCTGCATTGTAGTATAGTGCAGTCACCTTAAAACTCAGAGCAGGCGCTTTTTTATGCAGAAATCAACACGAAACAACATCAAGATTCTGGTCTGGTTCATTGCTGTAGCAGCAGTGATCGTTATGGCTGTGATCCTGATCACAAATTTCAACAAAGAAGCGCATGCGGCGGCTGATGACACAGAAGGCATACAGATCATCCAAAGCATGGAAGATGCTCCGGTCGCGCCGATCGAAGAGCATATCTTCCAGATGGAAAAAGAAGAGATCCAGCGAAAACTCTTAGAAGATCCTTCCCGAACTTTTGAAACATTGACGGATATCGACACGATCATCGTGGGCGATTCCCGGGTCGTGGGCTTTGCTATGTACGGCTTTATGGATCCTTCCCGGATCCTGGCCGGTACATCCTGGAGCATTCAGGAAATTCCTGCTCTTTACGGAACGATCGAGCAGATGCATCCACGGTTTATTGTCGTGGCCTTTGGCATCAACGAGATCGGCCAGCAGCTTTATACCCCGGTCTATTACAGTACTCATGAATCATATGCTCAGGATCTGGTATACTACCTGGATCAGATCCAGTCCGTTGCACCGGATGCGAAGATCTATTTTTCTTCGATCCTTCCTTGTAATGAGTTAGGACTTTCGCTCCAGCCTGGCTTTGGCATTATCCCCGAGCGGAACAAGGTGATCCGCCAATATGTAGAAGACGCCGGTTACGGCTACATTGACACGGAGCCGGTAGGTTATGCACATCCGGACCTCTATATCAGTGACGGTGTGCACTTTTTTGCAGAGTTTTACCCGTTCTGGGGCCGTGCGATCCTGGAGCAGATCATTAAAGACGGAGGTATTTCATGACACAGGGAATGAAAAACACCGTCAAAGTACTAGCGGTATTTTTGATCGTATGCTGCATATGTGCCTTTGCTGTTTTGCTGGTGATCAATCCGAACAATGTCTTTGGATTCCAGGAAAAAAGTACCGGCGAGACCAGTGAAGGAGAAAAATATATTCAGGCGCTGGAGGCAGAACCGACCGGCCCGATTGAAGAAGCAATCTTCAGCAAGCGGAGAGAAGAGATCCTGCAGCAGTTCCGTGACAACCCGGACCGCATCTGGCCAACACTCGTCGAATACGATCTGGTCTTCTGCGGAGATTCCAGGGGAATCGGTTTCACCACGGAAGGCTACGTGGATTACGCGCATAATGTTTCCAATTACAGCCGCACCATTTACAATATCCCGGATTATTATGAGACTTTTAAAGAAATGCAGCCGCGTATGATCCTTATCTGCTACGGCATCAACGATCTGGGGCTTTATCAATGGGAAGGCAAAGAAAAATATACGGAAGACCTGGCAAACTTTGTTTATAAACTGCGGGAACTGGTTCCCGGCGTAGATGTTTATGTAAACTCCATCCCGCCGTCTCTTCCGTCTGAATATGAGAGAGGTCCTGCCTGGGCACTGATCCCGGAATGGAACGAATATATCAAAGAGTATTGCAAAGAGCACGATATTCACTACGTGGATATTTCTGATCTGTGCAATGCGCATCCAGAGATGTATGACATCGACGGTGTACATTTTATCAATAGTTTTTATCCGCTGTGGGGAATGCGGATCGTGACAACGATCATAGAAAACGAAAATGAAAATTAAGAATGCAATCTTTGTGATCATACGGATCCTGATGGTGGCAGCTCTGATCGGAGCAGTCGTATTCTTTGTGTTCTTAAAACAGCAGGAAAGCAAGGTCCCGTTTGCAGAGGTCAAAGAACAGCTGACAGAATCTGTCTCTTCGGACAGAATGGAACTTTCCACCGCCCGCTTTTTGAAAAAGTATTACGGATTAAATGCGGATGATTATGACGGCGTTCTTTTATATGCGCCTCTTACCAACATGGACGCAGAAGAACTTCTTCTGATCAAGTGCAAAGACGCTTCTCAGGTGGAATCAGTAAAAGAAGCCATCCTAGAGCGGCAGAAAACAAAAGAAACAACATTTGAAGGCTATGCACCGGAGCAATATGATCTATGCCGGAATTACATTCTGGATGAACAGGGGACCTACCTCTTTCTGATCATCAGTCCGGATGCAGAAGAATTGGACAAAGTATTTAAAGACAGTCTGTAGGAAGTAAGATTTTATGATTTTCAGCAGTTTATTTTTCATCTGTGTCTTCCTGCCGGTTACGCTGATCCTGTATTATGTCGTACCGCGGAAGCTGAAAAACTTCATACTGCTTATCATGAGCCTCATCTTTTATGCATGGGGTGAGCCAGTCTATATTCTGCTGATGATATTCAGCATCTTCTTTAACTACTTCTCTGCCCGTTCGATCGCTTATTACAAGGACGAAAACAAGACCGGGCTGAAGCGGACGGCATTCATCTTCAACCTGATCGTTAATCTTGGTCTGCTCTGCTTCTTTAAATACTATGGATTTGCTGTTGAGAACATCAACAGTCTGTTCCATCTGACGATCCCGATCCGGGCCCTGGCTCTGCCGATCGGTATTTCCTTCTATACATTCCAGACATTATCTTATGTGATCGATGTCTTTAAGGGAAATGTCCCGGTGCAGAAAAACGTGATCAATTTTGGCGCGTACATCTCCATGTTCCCGCAGCTGATCGCCGGACCGATCGTGCGTTATGCAGACATTGAAAAGCAGCTGACGGACCGCGTTCTTTCTTTTGATAAGATTGCAGAAGGCGCTTCCTGGTTTATCATCGGTCTGTCTAAGAAAGTACTTTTAGCCAACAACGTTGGTATGCTCTATGATGCCATCTTTGCCACGGATCCATCCCGTGCTGCTTTGACTACATGGATCGGCATCATTGCTTATACTTTCCAGATCTATTTTGATTTTTCAGGCTATTCCGATATGGCCATTGGCCTCGGAAAAATGCTTGGCTTTGAATTTGTTCAGAACTTCGACTATCCATATATCTCAACCAGTGTGACCGAGTTCTGGCGCAGATGGCATATCTCCCTGGGAACCTGGTTCCGGGAATATGTCTATATTCCGATGGGCGGCAATCGTGTAAAAGCCGGACGGCATATCCTTAACATTATGGTTGTCTGGATCCTGACCGGATTCTGGCACGGTGCTGCATGGTGCTTTGTCCTTTGGGGTATTTATTACGGTATTCTTTTATTACTGGAGAAATATGTCTGGGGCAAGTTACTGGCAAAGATCCCTAGAGTGTTCCGTCATATTTATACGATCCTGCTTTTTATCTTCGGCTGGCTGATCTTTACTTCAACATCCCTGCCGAGTTTATGGCAGAACTTTGCTTCCATGTTCGGCATTTTGAAAAACCCGTTCTTCAACGCAGAAACACTTTTCTATCTGCGGAACAACGGAATACTGCTTGTGGTTTGCGGTCTGTGCTCTACTCCGCTCATCACAAAACTGTTTACAAAAATAGCTTCCCGGAAAGGAGCCGGCTTCCAGATCATAGGTGTTATTGTCTATGCAGCCATCTTTTTATTGTCGATGGCATATCTGGTCAATGCTACTTATAACCCGTTCCTGTATTTCCGGTTCTAACAAATAAAAATGAAAGAACGTATCGAACAGCAAAAAAGAATATTCAAATATGTCCTGCTGGTTTTTGCTATGGTCATTATCATCGCAGATGCCTGCCTGATCATTCAGCATAAAAAGGTATTCTCTGAAACAGAAAACCGTATGCTGCAGCAGTTCCCTAAGCTGACGGAAGAGACTCTGCTCTCCGGCCGTTTTATGAAGCAGTCTGAAGACTTTGTAGCTGACCAGTTTTTCCTGCGGGATGGCTGGATCGCAGTCAAATTAAAGAGCGATTCGATCATCGGGCGGCAGACTTCTAACGGCGTCATCCTTGGAAAAGAAGGCTTCCTGATTGAGGACAGTGCTGCACCAATTGAAGCGTCTTTCGAAAAGAATCTGTCTGCGATCCGCACGTTCGCTGCCGCGCATCCGGACATTTCTATTGTCATGAGCGTTGCTCCAAATGCTGTCTGTGTCTGTGACCAGCTTCTGCCGGCCAATATTCCGGTCCGGGATCAAAACCAGGATCTGGATGCGGTAAAAGATGCGCTCTCCTCTTCTTTGACTTATGTGGATCTAAGAGATGCGCTGTCGGCTCACAAAGAGGAATACATCTATTATAAGAGTGATCATCACTGGACCAGTCTTGGTGCAAAATATGCATTTGAAGAGCTGGCAAAGAGTCTTGTCACAGAAGAGATGACCGCAGACATCGGCGCTGCAGATCCAATGCAATTCCTTAAGCAGTATACGGTCACAGAAGATTTCTCCGGAACCATGGCTTCTACCAGCGGTGCTTTTTCCGTTAAAGATCCGATCGATATTTATGTATACGAAATGGATGAGTTTCAGTATGTTGTGGAATATACAGATGAGCAAAGAAAGTCCGCAACTGTTTTCAACAGTGCGGCTCTCGAGCAGAAAAACAAATATGAAGTCTTTTTAGGCGGCAATCATCCGCAGATCAATATCAAGACGACCAATCTGAATAAAAAGAGTCTTTTGATCTTCAAAGACTCTTATGCAAACGCGCTGATCCCGTTCCTGCTGCCTTATTATCAGACCATTACTATCGTGGATCCGCGTTATTACAGTGATGACATCGAAAAACTACTTTCAGATGCCCAGATCACTGACGTGCTCTTCCTGTATAACATGAATACTTTTGCGGAAGATAATTCTCTTGCCGGCGTCCTGATCGACGAATGATCCTACTGTGCGTAAATCTCCTGCTCAACAACACAGGTATTTTTAATAGTCCCAACCAAAGCCTGCAGTGCATCTACAACATGCGGGCGAATATCTCCACCGATCAAGACATACATAATGTCATCACCGACTTCCAGAATCCCTTCATTTAACCAGACTTTGATATAAAAGATTCCTTCCATCTCATAAGTCTGCCGGATCGCTTCTTCTACTTTTTCCGCATCATAAGAAAAGTTCAGCGAAGCGACAGCAGCCATTTTTTCTTTTTCTTCGTCCGGAATCAGATCCCTTACAACTGCCTTTGCCGAAGCACGGACGGTTCCGTTATGGACCAGATACATGCCACACTTTTGTGCGCTTGGATCTTTCTTAGCTTCCTCTAACCAGGCATCCATGGATGGACTTTTTTTCTGACTCATGATTCTTTCCTTTCTTCCTGCTGCTTCATCAATCGCAGAGACAGATATAAATGCAGTAATTCGTCCGGATCAGACAGATTTGTCTGTCCGATCTCACAGATCCGCTTGATCCGGTACAGGATCGTTCCTCGGTGAATGAACAACTCCTTAGCAGTCTGGACTGCGTTCTGGTTATTCAGCAGATATACCTTTAGTGTGTTCAGATAATCTGTATGGTTTGCTTTATCATATTCCAACAGGCGGTAGATGATCGGAGAAAACAGTTCTTCCGGTGCAAATTCCTCTTCTGCCTTTCGGAACATGTATTCCAGCGTGATCCCGGAAAATGGATAGATCCAGTCTTCCGGCTTTTCCAAAAGTCCGATATCCAACGCCATCATTGCCTGCCGGTAATACGTGCGAATATTATATAAACTCTGGAACGGATTGCTTTCTCCTGCACGGTAATTATTTTCACGTGCGAAATGAACGAAATGCTGCCGGATCAGTTCTTTTGATAAGAACGTCTCATCTGCAATTGCTATCACGGTTTCTTTGTAGAGAAAAGCAAACAGTTCCGGTATTTCCTGCAGCAGTTCTCCGCAGAAGAACCCTGCCTCCGGCGCTTCGCCGGAAGGATCCGGAAGCATGCAGTAAAGAACAAAACGACCTTGCGCGGAACGGCTCATTTTTTTCAACTCTCCATCCAGCGCTTTTCGACTTAAATGACCTGCTTCAATGGCAGAAATAAACAACGTGGATAATTCCGGGTTCCCCACATTCTGCGGACCAGCTTCTATACGAAGAAACTTTTCGCAGAACTGTGACAGTATCTCCAGCAGTGCCTCATCAGATGCGGTCAGCGGATGTTTTTCGGCGATCAGCAAAAGATGGTATAACAAGAGTCCGCCGCGGGCAATATTTTCTGCAGTCATTTTTCCGGCTGCTGCCATTTCCGCCAGTCTGTTAGTATCCGTCCATTCGGCTGCCAGTTTTGACTTTGCCACGATCTTCTGATCCGGATCCTGCAGCAGAATGGGATTATCAAATACCCTCTCCGATGCTTGCAGCAATCTGTCCAGAACGTCTCCCGTTTCCGTGGACTGGATGATCTGGGAAAGATCCTCCTCCCATTCTTCATAAAAATCATAGATCTGATTGACTGCATTGTGGAGTTTAAATACATCCACCTTGCTGTCCAGGATCAAAAGATCTGTCAACACCCTGTCTGATGCAGTTTTTTCCGGAAGACCAACACAGATCAGCGCGCACCCTTCCTCCGGGGAAATACGGGCAGGAAGATCCTCTCCTTTACATATATACAAGGTATTGCCGCACAGCACTTTTTCTCCGGTATAAAAAACAGGTCTCGGCAGATGCAGTTCATAAGAAGCCTCATCTGAAAGATCTGTTTCCACCGGGAATTTCAGCCGCTTAGCAATCAATGGAAGAGAAAGTTTCATTTTTATTTCCTTCACGAAATCCGTTTTTTGTCACTTCAAAAGAGCAAGTCCTTCCAGGACCAGAAGATGGACCGGATAAAAAATGTAGAAAAAGTATTTCAGGTTCGCTTTTCCACGCTGTCCATTATAGAACCACAGCGGGATCAATGCCAAAAGACACAGCCATTGATACGGCATGATCTGCATACCCTGCAGGGAAAGCAGTACCAGTCCGATGCCAAAATAAACATAACGCCACGGTTTTCTAAGTGAGATCAATGCCGTCACCGGCAGCACCGCACCCATAAAATTGTAGTCATAAGTAACAGGGAATCCGCATAACCTTACTGCAGGTGTGATCCCGCGAAACGGCTGCTCACAGAATGCATAGAACGCAGCAATCAGCAGGACGGCCAGAACGAGCACCCATATTTTTTTTCGATCCATCCGGGCGGCCAGAAACGCCATGCACAGCAGGATTCCAAAGGACAGGGTAAAAAGAGTATTCAGATAAATACCTGCGAATGTACCTGTGACCAGTTCAAAAATGGTATAGGCTGCCTGGCAGATAACAGCAAGAATAAAGATCCGCAGAAAATATTTGACTCTGCTGCGAGTATGCAGCACGCCTTCTGCCACCATAAATGCAAATATCGGCAGCGCAAGGCGGCCGATACATCGCAGGATCACAATATTTGGGAACAGCATAATAGCGGCATGGTCTGCCAGCATCGTTCCACATGCAATAATTTTCAGAACATTATTGTTAATATTCTACTTCCTCCCCCATCGGAAGCTCTAAAAGCTCCGGATTTTCCAGAAGATGCTTCAGCAGTTTCACAGACTTGGAATAGTAATAGCCATCCACCAGTCTCTCATCCACAGTAAGACCCAAGTCGACTGTTTCTCTGACGCCGACTGTTCCATCTTCTTTTACATAGGTCGTATTTTTAAATTCACCAACAATGCAGAACAGGGAGCAGGTGCCCCAGTTTGTCAGATGATGGTAACCACTGCGCAATTTTAAAGAACCAAGATTGGATAATACTACGGAAGTGTAATATGGATCTGTCTCGATCAGACCTCTTGGGCATTTGCCGATCCGGTCTAAGAAACACATCAGTTCACAGAAAAGTCTTGTTAATCTTCTAGGCATGCGGCTGACGATATCCATGCTTTCTGAAGATTTATCGATCACATCACTTCTGCTGGTTGAGATCTGTTTGTAAAGTTTTTCGTGGATCGTGCGGATATTGTCGTCCGGCTTTGCTTCCACCAGTGCCAGCGCCTCAGCGCCATCATCGGAAAACAGTTTTTTTACAACAAAAGAAGCGATGATAAAGTTTCTCTGGTACATCAGTTTATTCGCAACGAAACGGTTCAGCTTCGGGCGAAGCGTGATGGTTTTCAGAATTGCTGTTACGATCAAATGAAACAAGGTGTACGGAAAGTCCGCCTCATCCTGATTGATCTTTTCCAGATATGCCTTCATTGGTGCGATGTCGATCCGTTCTGCGATGTAAGCTTCATTATCGCATCGGTTCGGATACAGGATCGGCGTGATCACATGCATCGGATCAAGTTCTTTTATCAGCTTTCCGTCCCATCGGTCCCCGAATTTCCGGCGTGTTTTCTCTCTTCCCATCTTATCTCTGGTCCTCCCATTTACAGCAAAAAGCCGCCAAATCCTTTTGATTATAAGCTTTGGCGGCTTTTTATTCAAGCAATTCTCACCTTATGCTTTTTTATAACTATTATTCCTGACCGGCTTCTTCTTTTTCCAATTCTTCTACAGCGTGTGCAATTTCTTCCTTCTTTGCATCAACTGCATCCGGAGCTGCCTTTTCTTCCTCTGTTTCAGCAGCGATCTTAGCCAGTTCCTCTTCTTCCAGGATACGGTATGCTACTTTTCCGACCAGTGTTGTTGGAAGATTCTCGCGGAATTCGATGTCATACGGCATTGCATATTTTGCAATGTGTTTCTTACAGTATGCCATCAGGCGGAGCCAGGTCTCTTCGTTTGCCGGGTATTCCGGTTTCAGAACGACAAATGCTTTCACCTTCTGCATCTTATAGTCATCCGGCACACCGATGACGCAGCTCATATGCACCATCTTGTTTGCATCCAGGATGTTTTCCATCTGTGCAGGGTAAATATTGTAGCCGGAGCTGATGATCATTCTCTTGGAACGGCCTTTGAAGTAAACAAAGCCTTCATCATCCATCACACCAAGGTCTCCGGTATAGACCCAGGTAAGTCCGTCACTGTGATGACGCAGGGTCTTAGCGGTCTCTTCCGGTTTGTCCTTATAACATTTCATAATGGACGGACCTGCCAGCAGGATCTCGCCTTCTTCGCCGTATGGAAGTTCTTCGTCTGTATCCGGTTTTACGATCTTGATGTAAGTATCCGGGAACGGAACACCGATACTGCCTTCTTTTGACATTGTCGGCGGGGTCAGGCAGCATGCCGTAACGGTCTCGGTCGTACCATAACCTTCACGGACCTGGATGGTTGCCTGGTGATCATAAAGGAATTTATCCATTTTCTTCTTTAATTCCACACTCAGGGAATCACCGCCGGAGAAGACACCCTTCAGACAGCTGAGGTTTGCTTTCTCCATGGATGGCAGACGAAGCAGTGCTTCGTAAAGTGTCGGCACGCCGGCAATAAAGTTGCACTGATATTTCGTGATCAGTTTTGCATAGCTTGCTGCTGTGAAACGCGGAACCAGAATGCAGCGGCCGCCATTGAACAGCATTGTATGAATGCAGACGCCCAGTCCAAAACCATGGAAGATCGGCATTGCTGCCAGCATTTTATCGCCTGGTTTGAACATCGGGTTCACACCAACGACCTGTGCTGCCAGTGCATTGAAATTGTAATGTGTCAGTTCGATTCCTTTTGTGGTTCCTGTTGTTCCGCCGGAATACAGGATAACAGCCGTTTCGTGGCAGTCAGATTTTGTTTCATAATTCCAGAAGCAAGCCTTGCCGATATTCATAAAGTCATTCCAGCGGATGACCGGTGCATCTTTCGGGATCTTCTGGATTTTACGTCCTTCTGTCAGCATATAACCGGCACGCAGCGGACGGGATAATTCATCTTTGATGCTGGCAAGGACCACATTCACCAGTTTGGTGTTATTGCGGATCGCCTCAAATTTGTTGTAGAACTGGTCTAAAGTAATAACTGTAATACTGTCAGATTCATTCAGGTAGAATTCCAGTTCCTTCTCTGCGGAAAGCGGATGCACCATATTAGCGACTGCGCCAATGCAGCTTAATGCATAAAATGCATAAATAGCCTGCGGGCAGTTTGGAAGTGCGATCGTAACTTTGTCTCCCTTCCGGATACCCAGTGTTCTCAATGATTTTGCACAGCGCTGAATCTCGGAAAGCATCTTCCGGTAAGTCGTGGAGCTGCCCATGAAATCAAAGGCAATATTGTTCGGATACTTTTCGGCCGTTGCCTTGATTCCTTCATACATGGTTCCTTCGAAATAATCCAGATGGAACGGCAGATCGCCCAAATGATCTTTCCAAGGAGTTTTTGCGGTAATAGTTTCCATATCTTGCCTCCCTAAAGCAATTGCATGTCTTTGTTGCCGGGTTTTCAAACTCGATGAATTATAAACGATTGTTTTTAGTAATACAATAAGGAAATATCATTATTGTACATAATGTTAGCGTTTATATTTCTTTTTTGTTCTTTTCCCCTTCTTTTCGCTTTATTCTATTATACACATTGTACAAATTGAGGCAAAAGCAAAAAAGAGGAGCCAAATCGGCTCCTCTTTCTGTTTTTTTCTATGTGTTATCTCTTTTTCAGCCTTTATAACCGTCCATTGTCCTCTTCTTGCCCCAGAAGAAGATGGCCATCAGGCCAGGTCCGCAGTTGGATCCGATGGTCGGTCCAATGTAGGTATACTTCACATCTTTAAATCCATACCGCTGTTTCATCTCCTCGCCAAATTCCATGGCCTTTTCCGGAATATCGGAATGGCAGACCCAGGCGACCTGATCACCGGCATTTTCCACGATGCCGTCCATGATCTCGTGGATCCGGCGGATCGTCTTCTTCAGACCTCTCACCTTCTCCTGTACGATCAAGTGGCCTTCCAGATCCAGATTCAGGATCGGGCAGATGTTCAGAGCTTCACCAAGGATGGCACCCAGCTTGCTGACACGGCCGCTTCGGTAAAGATATTTCAGCTCATCTGTTGTATACCAGGTATTAATATTTCCTTTATGTTCTTCAATCCAGTTGATGGCCTCTTCCAGTTCGCATCCTTCATCACGCATCTTTGCTGCTTCTAACGCCAGCATGCCATAACCGGTAGAGCAAAGCGTGGAATCGATCATGTGGATCTCTGCCTCCGGCAGTTCATCCTTTATGATATCTGCTGCCTGGCAGCCATTATTATAGGTACCGGACACACCGCTTCCCAGACTGATATGAATGATCGGCAGATGATGCTCTTTTACGATCGGTGTCCAGAAATCTACGAACTGCATTACGTTCAGCTGGCTGGTCTTTGGTGCTGCGCCATTACGCATATTCTCATAAAACACATGACAGTCTTCATGCTTCATGGTGTCGCTGACCAGCTGCCCGTCCAATTCATACTGCAGCGGGATCGCATAGATTTCATTTTCCTGCAGCCACTCCAGCGCCAGGTCGCAGCCGGAATCCGTGCATACCACAAATTTCCTTTCCATATCCATTTCCTTTCTTATGACACGTCAAATTCATCTGACAGTATTCGCATATTTTGCGAGTTTAGAATAGCATATACAACATCATTTTGCACGTTATTTATTCCGGTAAAACGCCCTCTCCATCGAAGGCCGGAATAAAACTCTGCTCTGCTGCATCGCCCTCCTGGATCATGCAGTTTTCGATCCCCCGTGCGATCACATGGTCGACTGCCTGCTCGTATTCTTTTCTGCTAACTTTCCGATTCAGTTCTTCAAAAGGAAGCGTTCCCATCGGCGTATACTGACTCATCAGAGAAAACCAGATCCTATCTCCGTAAGTATCTGCCAGATAATCGATCACGCGGATCGTATCCTTAAGACTGCCCGGTGTCATCAGATGCCTGACACAGACGCCTTTTTTCATCAATCCGTCTTCCGACTCTGCCAGTGCCGGTTCTGACCGGTCCATCTGCATTGGCCCGGCAGATTTTACCATCTGTTCCAGGGCCTTTTTTACAACCTTTGGATAATCCGGTGCATGCAGATATTTTGATGCAAGTCCTTCGTCCAGTGTCTTAAGATCCGGCAGATAAATATCGATCAGCCCTTCCAGAAGCTTAAGTGTTTCCGGGAGTTCATAACCGGAACTGTTCCAGACAAACGGCAGATCAAACCCTCTTTCTTTTGCAATTCGGATCGCCTCTGCGATCTGCGGAGTAAAATGCGTTCCGGTTACCAAATTGATATTCAGCGCTCCTTTTGCCTTCAGTTCAAAAAAGATATCCGCAAGGCGTTCTTTGGTAATCTCAATGCCGAACAATTCTTCGCAGCCTTCTTCCGGTCCTCCGCCGGAGATCCCCCGATTCTGGCAATAAATGCAATGCAGGGAGCAGCCCGAAAAAAAGACGGCCCCGCTTCCGCTTTCTCCAGATAAAAAAGGCTCTTCATAAAAATGAAGGGCCGCCCGTGCCGCTTTCAGGTTCTGTCCCATTTTACAGAAACCTGTCTTCTGGCTCCTATCAACACCGCAATTCCGCGGACATAACCGGCAGTTTGTTTCCATTGTTTTTCTTGTCTGTTTTTTCTATTCCCATCCGAAAATGATCCGGCAGATATCCATTGGCGTATCGGCAAATACTTTCGCTCCCGCATTCGCCAACTCTTCTTGGCTTCCGTATCCGTAAAGAACGCCTATGCTCTCTGTCCCTAAAAGACTTGCCGCTTCCATATCATTCTCGCGGTCACCGATCATCACTGCCTTAGCAGGATCCACCTGCAGTTCCTGCAGAGCATACGAGAGCACTTCCACTTTCGTCGCGCGGCTCTCGTCCATAGCTGCTCCGCCGATAAAATCAAAATACCGAGTCAGCGCAAAATGCTCCAGGATCTGTTTGGAGAAAAGTTCCGGTTTGGATGTTGCCACCGCCAGCATCAGACCGTCTTCCTTCAGTTTCTGCAGCATCTCCTCAACGCCCGGATACACGGAGTTTTCAAACATGCCGCCTGCAGTAAAGTATTCCCGGTAATAAGTGACCGCTTCTAATGCTTTATCATGATCAAAACCAAACCGCTCCTGAAACGAATGAACCAAAGGCGGGCCAATAAAGGAGCGCAGATCGTTTTCCTCTGCCTCGATGCCATATTTTTTTAATGCATACTGTACGGAATGAATGATTCCCGGAGCAGAATCAGTCAACGTTCCATCCAGGTCAAAAAAGATTGTGTGATTCATTTTGTTTTACCGTTTCCTTTGCTTTGACAGCCCTGAATAAAGAACTCCGTAAAACCTTCCATTTTATTTACGATATCATAGCTGCCTTCCCTTCTCGACCAGTCTGTAGAGACACTTCGGAGCATAAGGAGAAAGAAATCCGTCAGTTCATCAACGGTAAACCGTTTGCTGATCTGTCCCTTTTTCCGGGCAGCTTCAAAGATTTCCTGAATTTTCTGAAAAGAGGCCCTCTCTTTTTCCAGATTACCCCATCCTTCCGGATTCACACCAGAGATCAACTTGGAACGTTCCAATCCATGCGATTGAATATAGGAAGCCCAGCCGCGTGCAAACATCCGGAGGTTTTCCATTTCATCTTCGTTGGTAAGAAGCGGGAATGTGTTTTCTTTCAGATCCTCATCGATGATCCACAGCAGTCCGATCAGCATATCCGATTTTTTGGTAAAGTAATGGTAGAACGTTCCGATAGATATCCCTGCGGTCTGGCAAAGCTCTGAAACACTGATCTTATCAAAATCCTCTGATGTCATCAGAGGGATCAGTGATTCTATTATTTCTGAACGGCGTTTCGCCTGTTTTTCTTTTACTTTGGACATAAAAATCCGCCTTTTCCTGGGATTGTCTGTTGACATCATGAAATCTGGTGGTAGAATAAAAAAGTAGAATGAATTCTAATATTTATTCTAATTTTTCTTTTTTCATTATACCCGTATTCTTTGTGTTGTAAAGAATGAATACAAACAATTTTGGAGGTCAAACAGATGAATACAACATTATCCGGCTTAAAAGTGATTGAACTGTCTACATTCATTGCGGTCCCTGCCTGTGCACGGTTTTTCGCTGACAATGGCGCAGACGTGATCAAAGTGGAAGCAAAGGGCGGAGATGCCGTCCGCTGGAACGGCACGAGTGAAGGACGAAGCGACAGTCCGTACGAAAACACGACGTTCGATTTGGAGAACGCTAATAAAAAAGGAATTGTTCTGAATTTAAAATCTCCGGAAGGAAAAGAAATCTTATTCAAACTGCTGGACGATGCTGATATCTTTCTGACCAACTGGCGGCCGCAGGCTCTGGAAAAAAACGGTCTTACCTATGAGATGCTGCATGAAAAATATCCGAAACTGGTCTATGGAACTCTGACCGGATTCGGCGACAAAGGTCCGGATAAGGACCTTCCAGGTTATGATTTTACGGCATTCTGGGCAAGAGGCGGAATCATGGATTCCCTGCGCCAGAAAGATGAATGGCCGATCAACCTGGTCCCGGGTATGGGTGATCATGTGACCGGTATGATGCTTGCTTCCGGTGTTATGGCAGCACTGTATGAAGCACAGAAGACCGGAAACGGAAAGAAAGTTTCCATCAGCCTTATGCATACGTCAATCTTTATCCAGGGCATTATGGTTCAGGCAGCCGAATACACAGATATTGGTCAGAAGTACCCGATCTCCCGGTATACAGCTGACAACCCGTTCAACTGCGCCTATAAAACAAGTGACGGCAGATTCATGCAGATCTCCATGCCGCCATTTGATATGTTCTATCCTAAGTTCATGCCGCTGATCGGCCGTGAGGACCTGGTGGGAAACGAACGTTATACAATGGACAATATTTCCAAGAACAAACTGCATCGTGAATTTATTGAGATCCTGATCGAAGCGTTTGAGAAGAAAACAGCTGCAGAATGGGATCAGATCCTGACCGAAAATGATATCCCTCATTCTGTGGCACAGTCCTGGGAAGAAGTTCTCGAGGACAAACAAGCATGGGCAAACAATGTTTTCTACAACATGGAATACCCAACCGGCAACACACGCGCTTTAGTCCGCCAGCCAATCTTCATTGGCGATGATCTGCCGGATTACAAAATGGCTCCGCTGCTCGGAGAGCACAGCGAGGAGATCATCCGTTCCCTGGGCTATACAGAGGAAGATCTGCAAAAGCTTCATGAGGCCGGTGTTTATAACACTTGGGAAGATTTAAAACATCTTCATAAAGGTTGATTAATTCAATCGTAACAGAGGAATCGCAAATGGCTGATATTTATACAATGGGCATTGATATCGGATCTTCTGCATCCAAATGCCTGATCTTAAAAAACGGAACAGAGATTGCAGGAAGCGCAGTTATCGCAGCCGGTACCGGAACCTCCGGACCAAAGAGAGCGCAGGAAGAAGCACTTGCAGCTGCCGGAATCTCTATGGAAGAAATCCGCCGCAGCACAGCGACCGGATACGGACGCAATACCGTAGAAGGCGTAGATGCAGTAGTCAGTGAATTGAGCTGCCACGCAATCGGGATCCATGCTGTATTCCCGGATGTCAGGACTCTGATCGATATCGGCGGACAGGATGCAAAGGTGATCCGGGTCAGTGAAAACGGCCGGTTGGACAGCTTTGTGATGAACGACAAATGCGCAGCCGGTACCGGAAGGTTTCTGGATGTCATGGCACGTGTCCTGGAACTGGATGTCAGTGAGCTGGAAGAGAAAAGTGCAAAAGCCAAAAACGTGGTCAATATCAGTTCGACCTGTACGGTCTTTGCGGAATCAGAAGTGATTTCACAGCTGTCGAACAATGTGGATATCTGTGATCTGGTCGCAGGGATCCACCGGTCAGTCGCTGTCCGTACCGCCGGGCTGGTAAGAAGACTCGGGGTTGTAGAACCGGTTGCTATGAGCGGCGGCGTTGCCTTAAATGGCGGCGTGGTATCTGCACTGGAGGAAGAGCTTGGGCTGACGATCAAAGTATCACCGCTGGCACAGCTCAATGGAGCCTATGGTGCAGCGGTACATGCATGGGGACAATTAGAGAAAGAGACACTTTAAGGAGGATAAATGATGAGCGAAGCAACTGAGAAAAAACCGGCAAAGGTTGTCCTTAAGGAACTTCAGGACAAAATTGCGGATGACGCCTGGGAAGCAAAAAAGCGCGGCGAAAAAGTCGGCTGGTGTGCAAGTAACTTCCCACAGGAGATCACAACGGCGATGGGCATCCCTGTAGTCTACCCGGAAAACATGGGAGCAGCTGTTGGTGCAAAAGGCGGCGGACAGAGAATGTGTGAATATGCAGAAGGCATGGGCTATTCCGGCGATCTGTGTTCCTATTCCCGCATTAACTTTGCTTATGCCGATCTGAAAAAATGTGAAGAACTGGAGATTCCATTCCCGGATTTCCTTCTTTGCTGCAATAATATCTGCAACTGTATGATCAAATGGTACGAGAACCTGGCGCTTGAGCTGGATATCCCGCTCATTCTGATCGATATTCCGCACCTGGACCAGTACGAGTGCGACGAGGACCGGATCAAATATATCCGTGCCCAGTTTGATGATGCCATCCGGCAGTTAGAAGAGATCACCGGAAAGAAGATGGATTATGACAAACTGAAAAGTGTCATGGAAGTATCGCAGCGCTCCAGCCAGGCATGGCTTCGCGCAGTTGGTTATATGTCCGCTGAGCCATCCCCGTTTTCTGGTTTTGATATCTTCAACAACATGGCAGTCGCCTGCGTAGGAAGAGGCACGGTAGAAGCTGCAGAAGCATTCGAGCAGCTTGCCGATGAGTACGAAGCCCTGGTGGCAGAAGGCAAGAGCACCTTTAAGGGAGACGAAAACTACCGGATCCTGTTTGAAGGCATTGCCTGCTGGGCAAACCTGCGCTTTACTTATAAGACCCTGCAGAGCCGCGGGATCAACCTGACGGCTTCTGTATACGGACCAGCCTTCTCTTTCCTGTACAGCAATCTGGATGAATTAATGGCTGCCTATTCTTATGTACCAAACTCCAACTGCTTTGAGAGAGAACTGGAGCTGCGCGTCGTCGACGCAAAGAAGAACAAAGTGGATGGCGCAATCTTCCATATGAACCGTTCCTGCAAACACTGGAGCGGCAACCTGTATGAGATGGAGCGTCAGTTCCGTGAGCAGACCGGTGTTCCAACTATCGTATTTGATGGAGACCAGTCAGACCCTCGGGCCTTTTCAGAAGCACAGTATGAGACCCGTGTGGAAGCCCTTGTAGAGATCATGGAAGAAAATAAAAGAAAGGAAGCGCAGGCATGAAATATATAGACGAATTAAAAAATATCAGTGAAAATCCGAGAGCCGCTTTCGAAGGAGCCATCGCATCAGGGAAAAAGGTAGTTGGTGTAATGCCGTATTTCTGCCCGGAAGAACTTGTTTATGCTGCCGGCATGCTGCCTTTCGGCCTTTGGGGTGCTGCCATTCAGGCAAATGATTCCAAACGGTACTTCCCGGCATTCATCTGCTCTATTCTTCATACAACACTGGAAATGGGTATCAAAGGCCAGCTGGATGATCTGAGTGCTATCATGATCCCAATCTGCTGCGACAGCCTGAAAGGAATGGGAGCCAACTGGGAGTATGGCGTAGGAAATAAGGTTCCTGTCATCAATGTGGCTTATGCTCAAAACCGGAAGATTGAAGCAGGTGTGGAATTTACTGCGTCCCAGTTCCGCAAGATCCGCAAACAGTTAGAAGAGATTGCCGGCAATGAGATTACGGACGATGCTCTTGCAAAGGCTGTTACTGTTTATAATGAAAACCGCGATGCAATCCTTTGCTTTTCAAAAGCCGCAGCAACGCATCCAAAGGAAATCAGTGCGCAGACTCGTTCTGCAGTATTAAAAGCCGGATACTTTATGGATCGTGCAAAGCATACAGAAATGCTCCGTGAAATTACAGAAGAGCTTTCTGCCCTTCCTGCATCCGATGAAGGTTATCTGAAAATTGTAACGACCGGAATTTTGGCAGACATGCCGGGATTCCTGGAACTGATCGATAAGAACAACATGGTGATCGCAGATGATCAGATTGCACAGGAATCGGTCGGTGCCAGAACACAGACACCTGTGACGAAAGATCCGATCCTTGGCATGGCACAGCGTCTGTCTGATATTGAAGGCTGCAGTGTTCTCTATGATCTTGGAAAGTTCAGAGGAAAACAGCTGGTTTCACTCGCACAGGAAGCAGGCGCAGCAGGGATCCTCTTTGTCCTGACCAAGTTCTGCGATCCGGAGGAATATGATTATGTTCCGGTAAAACGGATGACAGATGCCGCAGGCATCCCAATGCTGCAAGTTGAGATCGACCAGCAGATGAAAAACTTCGCGCAGGCAGAATCTGCCCTTCAGGCATTTGCAGAGATGCTCCGCGAAAGATAAAAACTATTTACAACTGTGCTTTTTCACGCACAAATGCGATCTGTTTCTGCAGAGAGTCTTTGGATGGACCTCCTGCGCTGATCCGCGTTTCCACGCAGGTCAGAAGATCGATCGCCTGATAAACATCTTTTTCGAATAATGGGCTGTGTTTCTGATAATCCTCTAATGGATAAGTCTCCAAGACCAGCTGTCGGCTGATACAGTCGCCGACGATCTGCCCGGAGATCTTATAAGCATCACGAAACGGCAGCCCTTTTCGTACCAGATAATCCGCCAGGTCTGTCGCATTAATGAATCCGCCCTGCGCCGCTTTCTTCATGTTTTCCGGAAGCACCTGCACAGAACCGATCATTCCGGTAAAAATATCCAGACACATCTTAACTGTATCCACAGCATCAAAAATAGCTTCTTTGTCTTCCTGCATGTCTTTGTTATAAGCCAGCGGAAGACCCTTCAGCATAGTCAAGAGTGCCATCAGATCTCCATAGACCCGGCCGCTCTTTCCGCGGACCAGTTCTGCCATATCCGAATTTTTCTTCTGCGGCATAATGGAAGATCCCGTTGTGAATTCCGAAGACAATTCAATAAATTTAAATTCCCAGCTGCTCCAAAGGATGATCTCCTCCGAAAAACGGGATAAATGCATCATCAGGATAGCAATATCACTCAGCAGTTCCACACAGAAGTCCCTGTCTGAAACTCCATCCAGAGAATTCAGTGTAATATCATCAAATCCCAGTTTTTCCGCTTCCAGATAGCGGTCGGTATCATAGGTCGTGCCAGCCAGTGCGCAGCTTCCGATCGGGGAAATATTCATACGTTTCCTTCCGTCAGCCAGCCGGTCCAGATCCCGGCACAGCATCATGGCATAAGCCATCAGATGATGTGCAAAGGTGATCGGCTGCGCGCGCTGCAGATGCGTATAGCCCGGCATGATCGTCTCCGTGTGTTTTCCGGCAAGATCCAAAATGACTGCCAGAAGTTCTTTGATCTTTGTTTCGATCTCCTGCGTTTCATCCCGCAGGTACATCCGCAGATCCAGTGCCACCTGATCATTCCTGGAGCGTGCCGTATGCAGCTTCTTTCCTGCATCTCCGATCCGGGCTGTCAGCACTTCCTCTACAAACATGTGAATATCTTCTGCATTCTCATCAATGACAAGTGCTCCGCTCTGCAGATCATCTAAGATCGTCTGCAGTCCGTCTATGATTTTTTCCGCATCTTCTGCAGAAATGATCTTCTGTGCAGAAAGCATGGCTGCATGCGCCATGCTCCCTTTGATATCCTGCTGATACATCCGGGAATCAAACCGGATGGAGGAATTAAAATCATCTGCCAGTTTATCTGTTTCTCCGCTGGTCCTTCCAGCCCACATCTTTGCCATATCGTTCTCCGTTATTCTTTATTCCGGCGCCTTCTGCATATGGTTGATATCTACCAGTTCCACGTTGGCAGGGGTAAACCGGCTCATCATAATATCTGCCAAAGCCGTTACCGTATCCAATGCGGTCAGACACGGGATGCCCAGCTGCATTGCCTTCCGGTGCAGCACAGTGTAGTCACCGATGGTTGCGTCCTTTACGGCTCCGGTATAAACAATATACTGTATTTTCCCTTCTTCCATCAAGTCCGTGATCTCATTACTTTCTGTTGCATTGGCAACGGAATGCACCGGGATACCTGTCGTGTGGATGGAAGCAGCCGTTCCACTGGTTGCATAGATGTCCATGCCCAGATCATAGAACCGTCTTGCGAAGGAATGGATTTCTTCATAATCGTGCTCTTCCACACTCAGAAGAACGCCGATCCGTTTGTTGCTGTAAATTGCCGGAACAGCAAGACCTGCTGCATTCAAGCCCTTAAAGAGCGCTTCTGCCTTAGTCTTTCCAATACCCAGCACTTCTCCGGTGGATTTCATTTCCGGACCCAGAATAGAGTTCGCATCGTTCAGCTTTTCAAAGGAGAAGACCGGTACTTTCACGGCAAAGTAAGGCGGTACTTTGACCAGCTTTGTTCCGTAACCCAAATCTTTCAGCTTTGCACCGAGCATGACCTTTGCCGCCAGATCTACCAT
>JAEEGI010010037.1_pt1 | contig 20607 bp, 14 predicted proteins | sample 8958751 | NCBI WGS metagenome assembly JAEEGI01 (sample SAMN16246545, study PRJNA631951) | gut metagenome | biome: gut microbiome; feature: rumen; material: KS-attached | host: Bos | place: Iran: Karaj | collected 2018-10 | reverse complement strand
TCGTGGAAAATTTCTAATTTTGTAGGACTATATAGCAACACGATTCCATTATGAACAATCCCATCCCCAACCGTCTTTTCAACAGGAACAGGGCGAACCTCGCAGCACAACTGCCGTCCAAATCCGTTGCAGTGTTCACTGCCAACGAGCCCATGCCACGTAATGGTGACGAATTCTATCCTTTCCGCCAACAATCAGACTTCTTTTACCTTACTGGCATTAACGAAGAAAACGCATTCCTCCTCATCGCGCCCGATTACCCCGATGAGGCCATGCGCGAGATCCTTTTCATTGAGCCTTACGACGAGGTGAAGGCTACGTGGCAAGGCGAGATGCTTGACGCCCAACAGGCCTCCGAGCTTTCAGGCATCAAGACCGTCAAAGGCAGCGACGCCTTTTGGATGACCTTGAACGACATCGTCTTCTCTGGCTATGGCGACACCATCTTCCTGAACAGCTACGAATATCCGAAATATGAATGTGCTGTTGAGACTATCCAACAGCGCTTCGTAAAAAAGGTCAAATCACTGTACCCGATGCACAACTATGGCCGCACCGCCCCAATGTTGAACGCCTTGCGCATGGTGAAATCGGAAGACGAGATTGACGTCACACAACAGGCCTGCAACATCACAGCAAAAGCCTTCCGCCGCTGCTTAGCAACCGTGAAACCTGGCATGCATGAATACGAAGTCCAGGCTGAAATCGAGTATATCTTCAAACAAAACAATGCCTCAGGGCACGCTTATGCCCCCATCATCGCGGGAGGCAAAAATGCTTGTTGCCTGCATTACTCCAAAAACCAAAGCCTCCTCCACGATGGCGACCTGCTGCTCTTCGACATCGGTTGCGAGTTGAAGAACTATTCCTCTGACTTGAGTCGAACCATACCTATTAATGGCAAGTTCACTCCGCGGCAGGCCGAGTGCTACAATGCCGTGCTCCGCGTGATGAAAGAAATCACCAAACTCTACCGCCCCGGCGGCACCATCAACCTCATTAATGAGACCACACACCGACTGATGGAACAGGAAATGATCAAGCTCGGCCTCTTTACCGCAGAAGACGTAAAACACCAAGACCCCGACAAACCTTTGGAGCGCAAATACCTGATGCACGGCATGTCGCACCACATCGGCCTCGACGTACACGACAGCATCGACAAGTTCAAGCCTTTTGAGCCAGGCATGATCCTCACTTGCGAGCCAGGCATCTACATCCGCGAGGAAGGCATCGGCATCCGCATCGAGAACGACCTCCTCATCACCGATAGCGAGCCCATCAATTTGTTTGAAGGGCTGCCCACCGAAATCGTAGAAATTGAGGCGGCGATGCGATAAAATTTCTATTTTTGCAAAACCATGCAGAGACGCGGCGCGCCGCGTCTCTACAAACAACGAATCAACAATAAAAACAAACCGATATGTTCAATAAAGACGTTTACAGTGGCCGTCGCGCCACCTTGAAAAAAATGATCTCGAAAGGCATCGCCTTCTTCCCTGCCAACAACGAGGCACCATTCAACTATCCCGACAACACCTATATCTACCGTCAGGACAGCAACTTCTCCTATTTCTTCGGTCTTAACCATCCCGACCTGGTCGGTGTCATCGACTTTGAAAGCGGCGAAGAGATCCTCTTCGGCGTGGAAGTCACCATCGACGACGTGATCTGGTGCGGTCCCCTGCCCTCACTGAAGGAGCAAGGTGAAAAAATCGGCATAACCGACTGCCGCGACTTCAATAAGTTTGGAGAATACCTCCAAAAAGCCATGGCCCAAGGCCGTCAAATCCATATCCTGCCTACCTACCGTGGCGACACGCAGATCCAATGCTCGAACTGGCTGAACTGCCATGTCAGCCAAGTGAAGGAATATGTCAGCCTGGAACTCATCAAGGCAGTCATCGCCATGCGCGAAGTGAAGAGTGAACTTGAAATCGCCGAGATGGAACGCGCTGCCAATACGGCCTATTACATGCACACCACGGCCATGAAGATGTGTAAACCCGGCATGGTCGAGCAAGAGATTGCCGGCGTAGTGGAAGGCCTCTCGCTGTCGGGCGGCGGCCCCGTGTCGTTCCCCGTCATTTTGAGTGTCGACGGTCAGACGCTACACAACCATGGTCACCACAACGTGTTGAAGGAAGGCCGCATGATGGTTTGCGATGCCGGTGCCGAGACGGAGAACTACTACGCCTCCGACTTCACCCGCACCACACCCGTGGGCGGTGTGTTCAACCAACGTCAGCGCGAGATTTATGAGATTGTGCTCGCCGCCAACCAGGCTGTAGCCGCCAACACGCGTCCCTACATGCCTTACATGGTGATGCACACCTTGGCCTGCCGCACCTTGATTGAAGGCTTGAAAGGCGTCGGCCTGATGAAAGGCGACACCGAAGAAGCCCTGATGAACGGCGCCCACTGGCTCTTCATGCCTCACGGCCTCGGCCACATGCTCGGCATGGACGTGCACGACATGGAAGGCCTTGGCGAGACCTATGTGGGCTACGACGACATCACACCACGCAGCACCAAGTTGGGTTTCAGCGGCCTGCGCTGCGGCAAGACCCTGAAACCGGGCTTCGTAGTCACCGACGAGCCGGGTATCTACTTCATCCCGACCCTCATCGATATGTGGAAGGCCGAAGGCAAGTTCAAGGAGTTCATCAACTATGAAAAACTGGAAACCTACAAGGACTTCGGTGGTATCCGCATTGAGGACGACCTGCTCATCACCGAAGACGGCTGCCGCATCCTCGGACGACCGATCCCCAAAACCGTCGAAGAGGTTGAGGACATGTGTGCCCAAGGCCGAGAATGGATCAAGATGACAGCGATGTACTAAGTACCAATCATGAAAAAAGCTAGGCAATGCCTCGCTTTTTTCATTTTAGAACTCCATGACCAGTTTCACATTAATATAACGCGGCGTCAAATAATTTGGAGCAGGATACTGCATGTTGTCAATGTATTTTACCCAATTGTAGGAAATGACATTGGGAATGTCTAACAGATTGAATACATCAACGCTCACGAACATATTCCTCACATAGCGTAGCGGGTTGCCCTTGCTGAAACTGCTAGCCTCACTGATGAGCTGCTTGCTGAAACCGATGTCGACTCGGCGGTAGGCTGGATAACGTCTCGAAGTGGAATAAAAGTCCGAGTTGTTGTCGTTGACGGGCAGACCCATGCCGAAAGTCAGCGTCATGTTGACACGCCAGGTAGGGGCATTGGGAATGTAATCCTGGAAGAACAACGAGAAGTTGATCAACTGGTTCGACGGACGATAGTGCCAACCCAAGGCAAGAGTGTCGGCAACTTCGGCATCATTGTGATTATAGAATGGAAGCGTATCGCCATGCATACCAACCAAAAGATAATCGCCACGGATATCTTCCCTCGCGCGCATGAACGAAAGACTCGCCCAACTATCGATGCCTTTCACAAACTCGCCATTCACCTTGAAATCAAGGCCTGTTGTATAAGCCCTTGCAGATTGGTCGGCATAATAACGGATGCGCACGTTGTCAATGTCGTAAGGAATGACATGGGTGAACCACTTGAAATACAATTCCGAGGTCAGGATGAAAGGCCTGTTGAAGGCACGGAATTTATAGTCGTTGCCCACAACAATCTGATAGGATCGTTGTACCTCAGCATCCTTGAAGAGGCTGCCATCGCGGTTACGGATCTCACGATAGAAGGGTGTCTGGTTATATACGCCGCCCGACAACCGGTAGACCGTTTCGCGTTTCTCATTCTCGGGTTTGTAGGCGATGCCTGCTCTCGGGCTGACATATACCTTTTTATTATAGCCCCAATAATTGGCCCTCAAACCACCCGTAAGTACGAACTCACCCTTGTCCTTATAGGGTAACGTCCAAGAATTCTGCACAAAACCATCAAGGTTGTTGACAGAGAGCAGATTGTGGGTCTTGTGCACGAAGTCCATGCCGATTTCGGGCAACACGTCGGGATAGCCGCCAATGATATCGGGAATATGGGGCAGACTGTAGCCTGCCGAGTCCATCATCTGCCATTCGTCAACGACATCATCGATGTCCTGGTGTTGAAAACGGAAACCCCATTTCAGCAAGCTGTTGTTGAAGGCGTAGAGGCCTTTGTGGTCAAGGTTATAGACTTGCGCGTAGAAGCCGTTGCGGGCATGTTTGGTGAGCGTACCCACCTCGTGGTTCTCGATTACCTCGCCGAAATCCTCGGAACCGAAGGATGTGTTACGAATGCCGAAGAAATACTGTTCCCGAATATCGAAGGTCTCGGTCTCATAGGCCGAATAGGCTGAGGCAATCCATTTCAGGTTCAAGTCTTTGTTGGGTTTGTACGACAAAGTCAAGGCGCCAAGACCCGTGGCATAATCATCTATCTCCTGACCGTTGAAATATACGTTCAGTTGCAAGGGAAGGTCGATGGTGCCAAAGTTGATTGTCGCGTTTTGGGGAATCAGCATATAGCGGTTCTTAGAGTAATAGCCCAAGAACGACAGGCCCCATTTCTCGTTAAGATGGTAGTTGAACAAGGCTTGCGCATCAGTGAAGTTGGGCTTGTAGTCGCCCTTGGTGTTCATCATGCCGAGTGCCAACGCCGTGTTTTTGTAGCGTGCCCCGACCAAATAGCTGAACTTCTCGTTTTTCGTTGCGCCCTCCACATGGGCCTCGGCACCCAAGAGGCTCAAAGACAACGAACCCGCTGCTTCTTTAGGCGTTTTATAGGTCACGTCGAGCACCGACGACATCTTGTCGCCATACTCGGCTGCGAAGCCACCGGCCGAGAATTCGATGTTGTTGACCAACTGCGAGTTGACGAAACTCAAACCTTCCTGCTGTCCCGACCCGACAAGGAAAGGACGATATATTTCTATGCCATTCACATAGATCAGGTTTTCGTCGAAGTTGCCGCCACGTACACGATACTGCGAACTCAGCTCGTTGTTCGACACCACACCTGGCAAGGTCTTGATCAGGGTTTCCACGCCACCGCCCATCGTGGGCAGCATGGTGGCTTGCTTGGCGTCGAGGCGCGTCAGACTCGATGCCTCGGTACCGCGGTCACTGATGACAGCATCAGGCAGCACGGTGGCAGTGGAATGCAGCACCATGTCGAGTTTGCGCTTTTCGCCTCTTTTGAGGCGCACCGTCGCCTGCTTCTGCTCATAACCGATGAAGGAAAAATGAATGGTCCAAGTGGAATCCGACAGCAGCGACAGCTCATAGTATCCACGTGAGTTGGTCGTGTAGCCCACCAACAATTCGGGGACCACCACGTTGACCATCTCGATAGGATGTCCTTGCTCGTCAATCACCTTGCCGTAGACCGTTGCCGTCGGCAGTTGTTGTGCCGAAGCAAACAGAGAAGTCAGCAAGAATGCTATGAGAATGAACTTGGCTCGCATGAATGGATAACTGAAAATGAGGGGATTTATTATCTGTCGAGTAAGTATTGGACCACTTCAAACAAAAAAAGCCGCCGCGCAAGGCACAGCAGCTCTGATATGGTTCACATAGGCAATGGATTACCAACGCTCAAGGTTACCCTCTGCAGAAGCATCCAAAATAGCCTGGTAGATACCCTTCTTGTTGATGGTACGCATGCCGGCAGCCGAAACCTTCAGCACAACCCATTCATCCCATTCCGGAACATAGAACTTCTTGATTTTCAGATTCGGTTCAAACGTTCTCTTGGTCTTCTTGTTGGAGTGAGAAACATTGTTGCCGTGCATGACCTTCTTACCTGTAATTTGACAAACTTTTGACATGACTCTTATCCTTTATTATTATACTTGTCTTTTTTCTAACGGGCTGCAAAAATACAACTTTTTTCTATTCAAAACCCATTTTTTCAAAAAAATGCTTCAAAAAAAGCCAAACCACCTCCTACGAACAAATACGCTGCATCTCTACAATTATCAATTATCAATTGTCAATTGTCAACTATCAACTCTTCATGTGAACATCCATTTGCGGGAACGGGATATGCAGCTCCTCTTCCGCAAAGGCTTTGTAAACCTTCTCGTTCATGCTGAAAAACACCGGCCAATAGTCTTTCGAGTTGACCCAAGCGCGCATGGTGATGTCGACCGAACTGTCGTTGAGTTTGCCCAACTCGATAAAAGGCTCGGGAGTTTTAAGGATGCGTTCATCGGCATCACAAAGCCTACGCAAAACGCTTTTTGCCTTGTCGTAATCGTCGCCGTACGAGATGGAATACACCCAGTCGACGCGACGCGTCTTTTGCTTCGAATAGTTAGTCATCACCCCTGTGGCGAGGGGCCCATTAGGCAAGATGACCTCCTTGTTATCCAACGTCAGCAGATGCGTATTGAAAATCTGGATCTCATTCACTACGCCTTCCATACCTTGAGCGCTAATAAAGTCGCCCACCTTGAAAGGCCTAAACATGATGATTAATACACCTCCGGCAAAATTTTGCAAGGTGCCGCCCAGCGACATGCCCACAGCCAGACCCGCCGATGCCAGCAACGCCACCAACGAAGAGGTATTAATGCCCAAGATGCCGACGATGGCCATGATGAGGAAGAAATACAGCACCACCGAGACCAAGTTAGAAAGGAAACTATGCAAGGTGGCATCGCCATGACGGCTCATCAATCCGTTGGCCATCCATTTCTTGATCAGTTTGATGACCCACCGGCCCAAAAGCAAAACCACAATAGCCGCGACAAGCTTCAAACCAAATGGAACAAGATACTCCTTCACCAAATCCGGAAGCCATTCCGAAACCGGTGTTGTGGTGAGTTTTTTGATACCATCGGTCATGGTTGCAAGTGCGGAGGTGTCTTGTATTGTTTCCGTCACCTGGGTGGCAAGCGTGTCGTTTTCCATATTTACAACTATTTTAGGGTGCAAAGGTACGGATAATTCAATAATTTCGTATTTTCGCCTCCAAATTTCTATCATGAGTCTCGATAGCATCAAGGCATATTGCAAGAACCCCAAAAACCGGAGTACGGTCAACGTAGGGCTTTTTATCTTGTTAATCATCAGTTTCCACTTCATCTATCTGGGGTGGCAAGCCTTGGGGTATTGGCCCATCAGCAAATGGATTGCCATGCTGATGGTTTGGTCTGTCGACATGGTCTACAGCCAAGCTTGTTGGGTACTCGACAAACTATTGCATATCGACATCACCACCATCGATTCACAGCGTTTCATCGCCGCCCTCAATCGTGAAGGTGGATGGGCCAAAGTCATCATCGCCCCTGAATGCGCCAGCCTTAAACAGTGGATGCACTGGCTCTTCCTGATGCTGCTTTTCCCAGGCCCTTGGAAGCACAAGGCATGGTATATCCCTGCCGGATTGGTCATCATCGAATGGACCAACGTGGTGCGTATCTGTGGCGTGCTGCTGATGCAGGTCGTTTGGCCCAACATCCACATCCACCTCTTCGGAAACGACATCAACACCTTCCACTTGGCTCACGACTATGTCTTCAAAGTGTTCTTCTACCTCATCATCTTCCTCATGTGGGTGCTCTGGGTGGAAAAGTTCTACAATCCGTCATTAAAAGCAAAACAACATGAATAACAACCCTGTCATCTTCATCCTTGACGCTGGCGGCACGGGCTTCAAGTTCTCAGCCGTGCAAGACTGGCACGAAATCATCGAACCTTTCACCATTCCTTCGGCAGCTCCCACGCTGGAAGAAGTGCTTCAAAAACTTATAACTGGCTTCCATGAATGTGAGACTCGCTGTGGTACCAAGGCGGCAGCCATCAGCTTCTGCTTCCCTGGTCCAGCCGATTATCCCAACGGCATCATCGGCGACTTGGAAAACCTGCCCACATTCCATGGCGGAGTACCGCTGAAAGCCATGCTTGAGAACGAATTCCATGTGCCCGTCTACATCAACAACGACGGCGACCTATTTGCTTACGGCGAAGCCCTAAACGGCTTGCTGCCCGAAGTGAACAAACTGCTTGAGCAGCAACGCAACCCAAAACGCTACAAGAACCTGTTAGGTGTCACCATCGGCACGGGTTTTGGCGGCGGCATAGTTATAAATAAGGTGTTGCTCAACGGCGACAACTCGGCAGGCGGTGAAATCAACCGTCACCGCAACCCGCTCTACCCCACCACCAGTGCCGAAGACAGCATCAGCATCCGAGCCGTGCGCCGCGTGTATGGCCGCGAGGCTGGCATCGAGTTCGACAAAACACCGCATCCCTACGACATCTACAAGATAGCCATGGGACAACTGCCTGGCGACAAGGAAGCAGCCTTGAAGTCGTGGAATGAAATGGCCATAGCCTTGGCCGACGTGTTGGCCAACGCCATTTCGCTCATCGATGGCATCATCGTCATCGGCGGAGGTTTGTCAGGAGCATGGCCTGTCTTCATGCCCATGTTAATCAAAAAGATGAACGAGCCCTTTACCGGCCTTAAGGACGGTCACTCATTCAGCCGAATGGAGACCGAAGCTTACAACCTAATGGATGCACAAGACATGATTCGCTTCACCGAAAAGTCGGGCAAGATGATCAAGGTGCCGTTCAGCAACCAAGAAGTCTGGTACGACCCGACCAAGTGCGTCGGCGTGGGCATCACCAAGCTCGGCACATCATCAGCAGTAGCCATTGGTGCGTATGCCTTTGCCATGGAACAATTGAAAAAATAACGCTGTTGGAGACGTTTCAGGAAACGTCTCTACAGCGTGCCAAATTCAACCATTTTTTCCCATTTTTTCATATCCTTTTGACAATCAAAAAGGAAAAATTTATCAACACATATTGTTGATAAAAATAGCCGTAAAAAGTGGTTTTGATAAGGCATGATTTGCCCTTCTTTCTTAACTTCGCAGATTGAAAAAGAGTAATTCAAGCTTTATTGTTTTTGTATTTAATTTATTAACTATCAACAAGATGAAATCAAATCATACTCAAATGGAATTTGAGGGTGACCTATTTAGTGGGCTCGAGGAGCCAGAAGCCGTGCAGCCGGAAGCCACACCATACGACAAGATCATTGAAACGCGCAAAAACGCCTCTTTTGCAGCCGAACAAATTGAAAGCCAAGATGAGGTACAGGTAGTGGAGAGGAACGATGCCCCTGCAGCACAGCCTGTCGCAGAGGAGAAACCGAAAATAGAGTACCATATCTACCCCTTGGATGAGGTGAAAGCCGCCGCAAAGGAATACTTCCATGGCGACTCCCTCGCTGGTGACGTGTGGACCAACAAATACGCCTTGAAGGACAGCGACGGCAACATCTATGAACTCACACCCGACGACATGCACCACCGCATCGCACGCGAGATCGCCCGCATCGAACGCCGTTATCCCAACCCGATGAAGGAAGAGGAGATTTACGAGGTGTTGAAGGACTTCCGCTACATCGTGCCCCAAGGTAGCCCCATGACGGGCATCGGCAACGACTTCCAGATCTCATCACTGTCGAACTGCTTCGTCATCGGCAACAACGGCGATTCCGATTCATACGGTGGCATCATGAAGACTGACCAGGAACAGGTGCAGCTGATGAAACGTCGCGGCGGCGTAGGTCACGACCTGTCGCACCTCCGCCCCACCGGCAGCCCCGTCAAGAACTGCGCCTTGACTTCCACGGGCGTGGTACCTTTTATGGAACGCTATTCCAACTCCACCAAAGAGGTGGCCCAAGACGGACGTCGCGGTGCCCTGATGATGACCATCAGCATCAAACACCCCGACTCGGAGGCTTTCATCGACGCCAAGATGACTCAGGGCCGCATCACCAACGCCAACGTCTCGGTGCGCATCACCGACGAGTTCATGCAATGCGTCAAGGAGAACAAGCCCTTCATCCAGCAATATCCCATCGACTCGCCCAACCCGAAATACACCAAGGAAGTGGACGCCCGTGCCTTGTGGAACAAGATCATCCACAACGCATGGAAGTCGGCCGAACCTGGCGTGATGTTCTGGGACACCATCATCCGTGAGTCCATCCCCGACTGCTATGCCGACCTCGGCTTCAAGACCTTGAGCACCAACCCCTGCGGCGAGATTCCGCTCTGCGCCTACGACAGTTGCCGACTGCTGGCCATCAACCTATATAGTTATGTCGACCACCCGTTCACACCCGAAGCCCGCTTCAACCACCAGCTTTTCTCAAAGCATGTGGCCATCGCCCAGCGCATAATGGACGACATCGTCGACCTTGAAATTGAGAAGGTGGACGGCATCTTGGCCAAAATCGCTGCCGACCCCGAAGACGACGAAGTCAAACGCACCGAGGTCAACTTGTGGAAGAACATTAAGGCGAAATGCCTACAAGGTCGCCGCACAGGCATAGGCATCACCGCCGAGGGCGACATGCTGGCCGCCTTAGGCAAACGCTACGCCTCCGACGAAGCCATCGCTTTCTCCACCGAGACACAAAAGCTGTTGGCCTACAACGCCTACCGTTCATCCGTCAACCTGGCCGAAGAACGTGGCAAGTTCCCCATGTACGACGCCAAACGCGAGGAGAATAACCCCTTCATCAAGCGTCTGCGCGCCTTGGACGAAGACCTCTACCAGAAGATGACCCGTGTGGGTCGCCGCAACATCGCCATGCTGACCATCGCCCCCACTGGCACCGTCAGCATCTGCACCCAGACCACCTCTGGCATCGAACCGGTCTTCATGGTGGCCTATAAACGCCGCCGCAAGGTGAACCCCAACGACAAGGACGTCCACGTGACCTTCACCGACGTGACGGGCAACTCGTTCGAGGAATACAATGTGTTCCACCACAAGTTCATCACTTGGCTCGAAGTGAACGGCTACAACGTGGATGAGGTGCTACATTATGATGATGAAAAACTCAACGCTGTCATTGAAAAGTCGCCTTACTACAAGGCCACAGCCAACGATATCGACTGGGTCAACAAGGTGAAGATGCAAGGCTCGATGCAGAAATGGGTCGACCACAGCATCAGCGTCACCGTGAACGTGCCCAAGGAGACGACAGAAGAACTCGTCAGCCAAATCTATATGACCGCTTGGGAGAGCGGCTGCAAGGGCATGACCATCTACCGCGACGGCTCACGTGATGGTGTGTTGGTGGCCAAAGAGGAGAAAAAAGAGGCTCCGAAAGCTGACAGCAATGCCCGTCCCGACGACATCCGTGAAACGGCCGCCCCGCCACGTCCCAAAGAGTTGGAATGCGACGTGGTACGTTTCCAGAACAACTATGAGAAATGGATTGCCTTCGTGGGCATCCTTCACGGCAAACCCTATGAAATCTTCCTAGGAAAAGCCGAAGGTTTCTTCCTGCCTCCGTATGTCGAAAAGGGTGTGATTATCAGGGAGAAAATCAAAGGCGAGACGACGCGCTACGACTTTCGCTACACCGACAAGGACGGCTACGACGTGCTCATGCAAGGCCTGTCGCGTTCGTTCGACAAGGAATACTGGAACTACGCCAAGCTCATCTCCGGCATCCTGCGCCACGGCATGCCCATCCAATATGTGATCGAACTGGTGCAGAACCTTAATGTGGAGGAAGAGAGCATCAACACATGGAAGAACGGCATCGCCCGTGCCTTGAAGAAATACGTGCCCGACGGCATGGTCGACGAAAAGGAAAAATGTCCCAACTGCGGCGAGAAACTCGTCTTCGAGGACGGCTGCAAGCATTGTAAGAATTGCGGCTACTCCAAGTGCGGGTAAGCCAAGAAGGAAACAGTTGTTTTTTTATCTTCATAATGGCGGGTCGCCGGCGCAAGTCGGCGACCTTTTTTTGGGGATTCCCCTTCGGGGAATCTCAAAATTGGAACAAGTCTTTCACATTAGCCGTTGTAACAACTGCAAAGTCTTCCAAAGGCATTTGAAGAATTTCTGCTATGCGTTTTGCAGTGTGAACAAGGAATGAAGGTTCGTTGCGCTTGCCGCGACAAGGCACGGGCGCCAAATAAGGCGCATCGGTTTCCAGAACGATTCGGTTGATAGGCAAACTGGGCAGATAATCCTTCACGCCGCAATTCTTATAGGTTGTCACGCCTCCCAAACCAAGATGAAAGCCTAATTCCAAATAGGCTTTGGCTTCTTCCTCCGTACCCGTGAAACAGTGCATGATGCCACGCAGGCCGCCATCCTGCTTGTGTTCAAGGATGCGTACCATCTTGTCGAAGGCGTTGCGGCAGTGGATGGAGAGTGGCAAACCAAGTTGTTTTGCCCAATCCAGTTGGGTTTCAAAGGCGTCAAGTTGCTGCTTTTCGTAGGTCGCATCCCAATAGAAATCAAGGCCGATTTCCCCCACACCGACATAAATGCCACGCTCCAACTCCTTCTCCATCAAAGAAAGCACCTCTTTGTAGTCCTCCTTGACTTCCTCGGGCTGTAAGCCCATCATCACACGGGTGCAGTCAGGGAATTGCTCGTACAATTCGAGCATCGGCGTGATGGTCGAAGCATCTACATTGGGCAAGAGCATCATTCCAACACCTGCATCCAAAGCACGTTGCATGGCCTCGTTGCGGTCGAGGCTGAATTGATGGTCGTAGACGTGGGTATGGGTGTCGATGAGGTACATGGTAAAAAGTTAGCCACAAAGGTACAAAAAACCATTGTAAATAGCTGAATGATTTTATAAAAACCTGTCGTTTTGGCAAAAACTATCCAGCCATTTAAAGGGAATTATTGCTTCAAATGGCTGGATAACTAGCCAAAGGAGGTCACCGTTCCTTCACCACCCGCACCGAACGGCTTCTTCCATCCATATCCATTATCCTCAGCAGATACACCCCTTCCACCAATCCGTTCAAACCTACTTCATTCGTGCCTTTCACGGTTTTCATCAACTGTCCGACAGCGTTATAGACCTGAACTTCGGTGGCTTCAACGCCATCGATGCATACCCAATCGACAGTCGGGTTGGGATAAACTGTTGCCGTTATTAGGTTTTCTTGCTCATCAACACCATCAAAATCCACCTCGATGTAATTAAAAAACTCCGACCAATACTCCGCATTCCTATATTCCTCAATCGTTCCCTTTGGAATATAGACGGGGATGTCGCGGTTGACACGCTCAAAAGTGTCGTCCCAAATGTAGGGAGGATAGGAGGCCTTGACCGTCATAGAGGTAAGGCGGAACAGGTTGCGGAATGCTCCACCCTCAATCTCAGTCACCGTCGACGGCAACTCCAATTCCGTAGGCTTGTGTAAAAACTCGAACGCACAATAGCCAATGTATGTCACGCCTTCCGGAATGTTGATGGAGGAAAAGCCGTAGCATGCCTCGAAGCATCCGCTCTCAATCAGGGTCATCTTGGGCGGCAGATACAAGGTGCCGTCGAAGCCGCACTCATTGAAACCATTGAAGCCGATGTATTCAACCGATTCGGGAATGACGAGGTCGCCCCTAAAATTCTCACATAAGTCAAATGCATTATTGTTGATTTCGACAAGCGATTCCGAAAGGGTCAGGCTCGAGAACCTTTTGCAGTTATGGAACGCCCATTCACCAATGCTTATAACGGAATTGGGGATGACCAACGACCCTGTGAACCAACACCCCAAAAAGGCACGGGGGCCAATCAACCTGACAGTATTGGGGATGACCAACGACCCAGACAAATCATTACTGAAGCAGCCTTTATTAAAAGCATCGGCACCAATAGCAACCACTGTATAATCCACGGAATTGTAGTTCACTGTTTCAGGAATAGTGACACCACCCACATAATCCAGCAAATCAAACATTGATTCGAGGAGAACCTCAGGGGGATCGTAGGAGGTGATGACATACCCCAGTTTCTGCCCTGTCGGGCAAATTGAATAGAAATCGTAGGCCGAAGCCGAAATGCCCGTCATCAGCAGGGCAAGCAAAGTGTAAAGTCTTAGATTTTTCATTGTTTTGTGATTTTGTCTGTGTAAACCATTCCGTTCATATCTGTGATGCGAAGCAGGTAAACGCCGTGCGACAAGTCTGCAACGGAGATTGCATTGCTATCACGCACGGTCTTCACCATTTGCCCGAGGACATTGTAGACCTGCACTTCGGAAGCATTAGCACCTTCAATCAGCACGGTCTCTTTAGCGGGATTGGGATATAGAAGAACTTGTTGCCGATTTTGCTCCCGAACGGAGACCTCGTCAATATAACAAGTTTCAAAGCTCTGATTAGCAAATACTTGCTCATCATCTTTGTATTCACACAACAGATGACTCCTGCACATTTCAGAATAGTCTTTTAGAATTCCTATCGGAAGATAAGAGGGAAAACAGCCTTCCTGAAAGACCCAGCTGTTGAAACAATCTGTCAGATGTATCACCTTTTTCCCATCTTCAAAGGTCACATTGTAAACAATCGCATAACTGTCGCCATAGTCATCATCAGTATAATAGAAATTGTCGCCCACCGACAGCGACATGTCGCAAATCAGCACTTTATCATCAAGTACTGGGCTGTATCGGTATAGTCTTCCCGTGTTGGTGTCTTCGGTGAAATAGAAGTCCTCGTACTCATAATTGTAACCATATTGTCCGTGCGGGAATCCCTTAACATACTGGGTTCCATTGATATTGACGGTGTCTGCACTCCGTATCGTCAGATAGAATGTATGGCAGTAATCGATCATTTCCATATAAACATTCAGTCGTGTGGAGTCGGCTGCAAAATAGGATTGATACCCTTGTGCCTGCACAGTGCCGCAAATGAGCGTCGCGGCAAGAATAAACAAATACTTTTTCATGGCTGTTTCGTTTTAAATGTTAGACTTTTGTTTTCGCTTTCGCAAAACTATAACAAAAAACCACGAAAAAATCAACCCCAAAGCCAATGGTAAGGTTTTTTCCGTCTGAAAAAAATACAAAAAATTACAAATCAGATGATTGCAATATTACGAGTACAGATTATTGTTCATGCAATCTTACTCCATCCAAGCTAAAATCTGGTCAAAATCCACCTTTTTGTTCAACTTGGAACGATATTTCAGCACCGTGTTTTCGGTCAAATTCAATATGGTAGCTTCCTCCTTGGCACGAAAACGGAGCAGATTGAGCACGATGAGGTGACGCGCGGTTTCGTTCAAGTCGGGGTAGGTGGCCTTGAACTGCTCCTCAAACTGCGGATAAGCTGCATCGAAGGCCTTGATGATACGGCCTCGGGTGTCCTTCTGTTTGTCGCTGTATATGGCGTTCACCTTGGTCATCAAGGCCTCCCAATTCTTTTGCTTCAAGGCATCTTGCGCCTCGCTTAACTGTTGGTTGAAGGTTTCGCGCTGCTGCTGTTGCTCCTGGCGAAGGGCTTCTGTTTCCCTATCGCGCTCATGTTTCCTCTTGGCGAGCCACCACCAAAGTCCAAGCCCCATAACTAACAGCACTATCGCAGTAATCACAACGCCTCGCACCTTGTGTTGCTTCGCCAGTTGCCTTTCTCTCGCCAATTGTCTTTCCTCTTCCCATTGCAAATGCTGTTGAAACATGTCGCCGAGCGTCGCAACCTGACCTTGGCCATATGCTTGTGAGAAGGTGTTGTTGTTCAACTGCAAGACATAATGGGCAGCCATCAAGGTGTCGCCTCGCCGTTGGTAAATGGCGCGTATAAATTCAGTAGCCCCTTGCCTTACCGTGGCATTTACACGACTTTCATACGCCGGCATCAGATAGACCAAGGCCGAATCGAATTGGTCCTCAGAATAATAGAAGCCCCCTAAAACAAGATAATGCTTCATCTTTTCTATTTCGTCAGTCTCTTGGGCCGCCACACGTTTCAGAATGCTCAAAGTAAGCTCTGTCTTGTCCATAGCCCAATACAGCATTGCCTTTTGTACCATTATTTTCCTATATACCAAATTGTTCGTATCGGGCAAGTTCCGTATAGCTTCATCAAAATAATACGCAGCGCTGTCGTATTGCTGCATTTTAGAGTATTGCATTCCCAAACGCATCAGCATCTTGGGGCGATTGAGTCGGGAGATGGGTTCGATGCTATCAAAAACGAGGATTTTATTGCAGCATACTATTACAGGCTCCTTCATATTCTGATCAGAGAACAAATCGCTTAGACGACCGTAGGTTAAACCCAAAAATAGCGGAATATGCCTAGGCCGAAGTGCTACAAGCTCTTGCGTCTCAATCTCTGGAAAATGCACTTCCATAATCTCCAAAGCTTTCAGATATTCCGCACACGCGGACACGACACTATCCTGTTTATAATAGCCAACACCATTAATATAATGAGTGCGGGCGGAAAGGAAGGCGTATGTAGAGGCATCAGGCCCAACATTTGTACCATCACACAACGAATCAAAATACGCCACAGCCTGCAACAAATCCGTGCGGTTGTTTTGGGTGCAATCGTTTCTAGCGAACAATTCTGCCAACAACAGGTTGGCATAATGCCGGCTGTATTCTGTCGTTATGCATGAATCAAAGCGTGAAGTAAGGCATTTTAATGCACTGTCGGGCTGCTGCCACATCAAACTATCAATGACAGCTAATTCAGAAACCGACCTTTCTTGACTTTCGTCAAGCTCAGGTGTCCTAACGCAAGCCGCCAAGAAGCCCAACAAAACCAACCCAATAAAAAAGAAACGTTTCATGTTATGCTGAATAAGTTAATACAAGAAATTATCGTAAGGATACCGAATCGCGTGCATATCACGGATTTCCTTATAAAGCAAATCACGGAATTCCTGGTAGTTGTCACGGTTCTTGGCGGAGATGAAGATGCAGTTTTCGTTCATCTTGGCCATCCAGGTCTTTTTCAGCTCATTATATGAGACATTGAGCTTTGTGGGCGGCGTCAGGTCATCGGGGTCTTTCTCCTCCCATGTGTAGGCATCGGTCTTGTTGAAGACAACGATGGTCTTCTTGTCGGCACAGCCCAGCTCAGCCAAAGTCTGGTTCACAACCTCCATCTGCGCCTCGAAGTCGGGATGCGAGATGTCGACCACATGCAGAAGGATATCCGACTCACGCACCTCATCCAAGGTCGACTTGAACGACTCCACGAGATGATGCGGCAACTTTCGGATAAACCCCACAGTATCGGATAAAAGGAAAGGTAGGTTATCTACCACCACCTTGCGCACCGTGGTGTCCAAAGTAGCAAAAAGCTTGTTCTCGGTGTAGACCTCCGACTTGCTCAGCAGGTTCATGATGGTCGACTTGCCCACATTGGTATAGCCAACGAGTGCTACACGAACCAATTTGCTACGGTTTTTGCGCTGCACGGTCTTCTGCTTGTCGATATCCTTAAGCTTTTCTTTCAACAAGGCGATGCGTTCCAAAATCAAGCGGCGGTCGGTCTCGATCTGGGTCTCACCGGGACCACGCATACCGATACCACCACGTTGGCGCTCCAAGTGTGTCCACATACGAGTCAGACGAGGCAGAAGGTATTGGTATTGTGCAAGTTCCACCTGCGCCTTGGCGTGGGCAGTATGGGCATTGGAGGCGAAGATATCCAAAATGAGGCTGGTACGGTCAAGGACACGACACTCTAAGGCCTGCTCCATGTTACGGGCTTGCGTGGCGCTCAACTCGTCGTCAATGACGGCAATCTCTATGTTCTCCGCCTTGATGTACTGGTGAATCTCCTCCAACTTGCCCGAACCGAGATAGGTCACACTGCTCGGTCGGTCCAATGGCTGCACAAAACGCGCCACGGGCACACCGCCAGCTGTCTCCAACAGGAAAGCCAACTCGTCGAGGTATTCCTCCGTACGCTCGCGGCCTTGTTGTTTGCTAGCAACTGCAATGAGGACTGCGCGTTCTGGTATTTTTTCGTATGTGATGAAATCACCCATTTTATTGAATTATGAAAGTGGAATGCTGAATGCTGAATGGGGATGAGACACGATCATTCAGCATTCTGCATTCATCATTCAGCATTAATACTGTCTAAACCCAATAATCTTCCTCACCTCGTTCAAGGTCTTCGCCGCGCTCTCGCGAGCCTTCTCGGCGCCCATGCGGGCGATGCGGTCGAGACGTTCAGTATCTGATGAGAACTCGATGATGCGCTCACGAATCGGAGCAACAGTCTTCTCCAAGTCCTCTGCCAGTTGTTTCTTCATGTCACCATAGCGGATGGAGCAGTCGTTCCACTTTTCATCGAAGTATTTTACCGTCTCGGGCTCGCTGACGATGTTCATCATCGTGAAGAGGTTTTGTATGACCTCAGGTTTGGGGCTGTTAGGCTCGGTCGGGCCGCTGTCAGTGACGGCGCGCATCACCTTCTTACGCATGGTCTTCTCATCCTCGAAGAGGTAGATGCAGTTGCCATCGCTCTTACCCATCTTGCCACTGCCGTCCAATCCCGGCACCTTGATGGCATCGCCACCGAAGTAGTAGTTCTGCGGCTCGGGGAAGAACTCGACCTGATAGATATTGTTGAAGCGGCGTGCGCACTTACGGGCCATTTCCATGTTCTGCTCCTGGTCCTTGCCCACAGGCACCCATTTGGCACGATGTTGCAGGATGTCGGCAGCCATCAGCGTGGGATAGGTGAACAAGCCCGCATTGACGTTGTCAGGCTGTTGACGGGCCTTCTCTTTGAAGGTCGTCACACGACCGAGTTCACCAATGTAGGCGTTCATGTTGAAGTAGAGATACAGTTCAATGGTCTCCGGCACGTCACTCTGGATATAGATAGTGGCCTTCTCGGGGTCGATGCCGCAGGCGAGGTATTCGGCCAAGATTGTGCGGGCCGAACGCTGTATATTCTCTGGCTTGGGGTGCGTGGTCAGTGAGTGCCAGTCAGCGATGAAGAAGTAGCAGTTATAGTCTTCCTGCATCTTCACGAAGCTGCGCACGGCACCATAGTAATTGCCGAGGTGAAGATTTCCAGTGGGGCGGATGCCGCTCAAAACGATGTCTTTCATAGTGTGCTGATTTTGGGTGCAAAGATAGGAATTTATGGGGATTTGCTTCGCAAAGAAATCTGACAAAAATCAATTCAAAAATTAGAAAACCTGTTTGAAAGACTTTTTATGGATTTTTGAATGATTTTTGAACTATTTCTGCCCTTTAGGGCATACCATAAAAAAGGCTCGTCGTGCAGACGAGCCTTCTGAGGTTTTTGGGCAGTGACTTCCTTCGTTAAACATTAGAGCTTAATGTCGTCGCCATTGGCGTTTTGGAAGTTGTACTGCAATACGTGGAATTCGGGCATCGACTGCACTTTGAATTTCTTGCCGTATTTCTTCATCCATTTGCGGCGAATCGAAAACAGGCCATCTATGCATAGGTAGGAATAGATAAAGGGGTGCACCTGCAAGGTCAGATGGTTCTCGTTTTGGTCGACCATGAGGTACTTGAGATGGTTTTCGATTTCGTCGATGAAGAGGATGGCGGGGCGAATCTTGCCTTCGCCAGCGCACACAGGGCATTTCTCTTGCACCTGCACCTCAGTCTCGGGGCGCACACGCTGACGCGTGATTTGGATGAGGCCAAACTTCGTCGGGGGAAGGATGGTGTGCTTGGCACGGTCGTGGGCCATGGCCTCGACCAAGGCGTCAAATAGATCCTTGCGATGTTTGGCTTCGTGCATGTCGATGAAGTCGACGATGATGATGCCGCCCATATCGCGCAAACGCAGTTGGCGGGCGATCTCCTTGGCGGCTTCGACGTTGACTTGGAAAGCGTTGTCTTCCTGCGAATTCTCCTTGTTCACACGATGGCCGCTGTTCACGTCGATGACGTGCATGGCCTCGGTGTGCTCGATGACAAGGTAGACACCGTTTCTGATGGTGACAATCTTACCGAAAAAGCCTTTGATTTGCTTTGTGACATTGAAATAGTCAAAGATGGGCTCTTTGCCTTTGTAAAGCTGCACAATGTCGGCCTTTTGCGGCGCGAAGGTCTGAATGTTTTTCTGGATCTCTTCATAGAGTTTCTCGTCGTTCACATGAATGTTGTTGAACGACTCGTTGAGCAAATCGCGCAGCATGACGCTGGTTTGGTCCATCTCACTGACCATCCTGCCGAAGGTCGTCATCTTCTTCATCTCGATGATGCACTGTTCCCATTTGGAAATCAGCGAACGGAGGTCGGCGTCGAGGTCGGCCACTTTCTTGCCTTCGGCGACGGTGCGGATGATGACGCCATAGTTGGCAGGTTTGATGCTTTGGATCAGACGGCGGAGACGGTTGCGCTCCTCGCTGCTGCGGATTTTTTGGGATACCGAAATGCGGTTGGAGAAGGGGACAAGCACGAGATAACGGCCTGCGAAGGAAACTTCGGCGGTGATTCTCGGTCCCTTGGTGTGGATGGGTTCCTTGGCGATTTGCACGGGGAGCAGGTCGCCCACGTTAAGCAAATCACCAATCTTGCCGTTCTTGGGCAGGTCGGGATCAAGCTTGAACTTGTCCATAGGCACATCCTCGCCACCGACGACCGCCTTCTTGTACTTCATCAACGAATTGGCCTGCAGGCCAAGGTCGAGATAGTGTAGGAAGGCCTCTTTGGGATAGCCCACATCAACGAAAGCAGCGTTGAGGCCTGGCAGGATCTTCTTCACCCTACCCAAGTAAACGTCACCAACCGCAAACTGGTTGTTGGTCTTTTCTCTGTGAAGTTCGACAAGCGAATTGTCTTCCAGAAGAGCGATGTCAACCTCCGAAGCGTGCGAATTGATGACCAAGTCGCGCGTCACT
>JAEEGI010010032.1_pt1 | contig 20611 bp, 20 predicted proteins | sample 8958751 | NCBI WGS metagenome assembly JAEEGI01 (sample SAMN16246545, study PRJNA631951) | gut metagenome | biome: gut microbiome; feature: rumen; material: KS-attached | host: Bos | place: Iran: Karaj | collected 2018-10 | reverse complement strand
CCGGAAAGTACGAACTGGATAAAGAGGTATTGACGGCCTGCGGATCCGATATGATGAGCGACGTGCTTGCATTTGCAAAGCATCAGTGTGTACTCTTAACGGGTCTTTGCAACCCTCAGGTTATAAGAACTGCCGAGATGATGGACATTGTGGCAATCATTTTTGTTAGAGGCAAGACTCCCGACGAAACCATGATTCAGATGGCCGATGAAATGGGTCTTCCCATCATTACTACCGGTCACAGAATGTTTTCCTCATGCGGATTACTTTACGAACACGGATTGACAGGAGGTATCATTGATGGCTGATTTAATGGAGCTCAACTACGCAGTTTCCAACGAAGATTTTACCAGAGCGGGAGAAGCTTCAAGCGACGTAAAAAAGAAATTGAAACAACTCGGTGTTTCACCTGAAGCCATCAGAAAAGTAGCGATTGCTCTTTATGAAGGCGAAATAAATATGATAATCCATGCATACGGTGGCAAAATCAAAGTGACCATCTCCGAAGATGCCATCACTCTTATACTCGCCGACAAAGGACCCGGTATCGCAGATGTCGAAAAGGCTATGCAGGCCGGATATTCAACCGCTCCCGACAAGGTACGTTCCCTCGGATTCGGTGCAGGCATGGGACTTCCCAATATGAAAAAGAATTCCGACAAGATGGATATCCAGACAGAACTCGGTGTCGGAACTACGGTAACTATGGTGATTAATTTATAACTTTAAAACGGAGACCAGAATGGACCACTACGGCAACTCGGTATACTTAATTGAAAATCTCTGCAAGGGCTGTACAAACTGTATCAACAGATGTCCGACCCAGGCTATTCGTGTGCGTAACAACAAAGCTGTCATTACTCCCGGCCGCTGTGTAGACTGCGGAGAATGCATCAGAATATGTCCTCACCATGCCAAAAAAGCTAAGCGTGATTTTATCGATGCTACGGACAAGTACAAGTATACTGTTGCGCTACCCGCTCCGAGTCTCTGTGCGCAGTTTAACAATCTCGAAGATATCAATATTCTTTTATCCGCTATAAAGAGCATCGGTTTTGACGATGTATTCGAAGTAAGTGCGGCTGCGGAAATCGTATCCGAAGAATCCAGAAAATACATTGCGGCTCACAAGGACAAGTGGCCCTTAATATCCACCGCATGCCCTACGGTTGTTCGTCTCGTACAGGTTCGTTTCCCGAACCTTTGTGACAATCTTTTACCGCTTATTACTCCCGCAGAGCTTGCAGGTGAACTTGCAAGAAAGCAGGCCGTAGAAAAGACAGGCTTGAAGCCGGAAGAAATCGGTATTTTCTTCCTCTCTCCCTGTGCGAGCAAAGTTACAAGCGTAAAGAACCCCATCGGTATGGAAAAGAGCAATATCGATGAAGTTCTCGCCATAAAAGATATTTACCCCATCCTTCTTGCCGAACTGCCCAAATTTGTTGAGCAGCCCGAAGATTTATCACGCTCCGGAAAGATTGGTTTAAGCTGGGGTATTACAGGCGGTGAAGTAGGCGGTCTTTTATCAGATGCATGCGTAGCTGCCGACGGTATCGAAAATGTCATCCACGTTCTCGAAGATCTCGAAGACGACAAGTTCTCGCAGAACCTTGAATTCATCGAACTCAATGCCTGCAACGGCGGTTGTGTAGGCGGAGTAATGAATGTGGAGAACCCGTTCGCGGCCAAGGCAAAGATGCAGCACTTAAGAAAGTACTTACCCGTTGCTGCCGCAAGATCCGATAAATACGGCGAATATAACGTTAATTGGACTTCTGAAGTTGAATACCAGCCCGTATTCGAGCTTGCAGACAACCTGAAAGAATCCATGGAAAAGATGAACCGTATCGAAGAGCTTACCAAAGAACTTCCCGGACTCGACTGCGGATGCTGCGGTGCTCCTACCTGCAAGGCACATGCAGAAGATATCGTAAAGGGTATCGCCAGAAAACAGGACTGCATTCACGTGCTTCGTGAATATATTCATAAATTATCGGAAGATATTGCCGAATTAAGCGAAGGAATTTAAGTATGAAAGTTTTTGAATTAAGCAAGCTCGAACAATTTACATCACTCTCACTTTCAAAGGACTCCGATATCACGGGAGTTTTCTGCTGTGATCTTTTATCCATTGCAATGGGTAAAGCACCCGCAGGCAGTGCCTGGGTTACGGTTATGGCAAACGTTAATACTTTGGCTGTCGCATCTCTTACAGATGTGGCATGCATTATCCTTGCCGAAGGCGTTACTTTCGACAACACTTTAATCGAAAAAGCGAAGGAGGAAGGAATTGCGGTTTTAAAAACGGACCTTCCGATATTCGAAGCCGCTCTTCTTATCAATAATCTTTTATGATTCCGCTTCATTACGATTTACATATACATTCCTGCCTGTCTCCGTGCGGCGATAACGAATCGACACCCGGAAACATTGTCGGTATGGCCGTTGTAAAGGGCCTTGATGTTATTGCGCTCACCGATCACAACACATGTAAAAACTGTGCGGCCGCAATGGCTATCGGCAGGGAATACGGAATTACCGTTATTCCGGGTATGGAACTTACAACAAGTGAAGAAGTTCATGTCCTCTGCCTCTTCCACACTCTTGAAGACGCAATGGGATTTGACGCATATGTAGAACCCCGCATACTTCAGATTCCAAACGATCCGAAAGTATTCGGGGATCAGTTTATTTGTGATGAAAACGATGAAGTAAAAGGAACTTTTCCGACTCTTTTAATCTCGGCTACGGATATTTCTTTTGACAGGGTCGATGATGTTATAAAACCTTTTAACGGAGTAATGGTTCCCGCGCATGTGGATGCTGCATCATTTTCGATTTCATCAAACTTAGGTTTCGTTCCACCCGATGCAATCTTTCACTGCTTCGAACTTCAGCATATGAGCAATCTTCATAAAATGCAGGACGCAAACCCGTATTTAAGAAAATGTAACGTTATAAAAGATTCCGATGCACATTATATCGAGCATATAAGCGAGGCTGTAAATACACTTTATGCCGAGTCAAATTCGATAGATGATGTACTAGCGGCACTAATTAGAAGAACATAAAAGAAGGTGCCTGACTTGCCAAAGGCGTGTCCGGCTCCGAACAATCTAAAAAGGATATAACTATGAGAAAAAACGTACTGATAACCGGAGCAAGCGGAGCCATAGGAAGCGCAACCGCCTTGGAATTCGCCAAGGAAGACTGCAATCTCTTTTTGGTCTGCAACTCAAGAATAAATGAACTGGACGAATTGGCCGAAAAGCTTTCATTAAGCTACGGAATCGAAGTCTTCACAGCTTCCATTGATTTTAGCAATACCGAAAAATCAAAGGACGATTTGGACGATTTTTTAGGAGAAACCAATATCGATATTCTGGTAAACAATGCAGGAATATCATATGTCGGAATCTTCCAGGATATGACCGCTTCATCATGGAACAACATAGTGAATATAAACTTAAACAGTGTATATTCAACCTGTTCCGTGGTAATTCCCGGAATGGTTAGAAATCAGTCGGGAAAGATTATTAATGTTTCTTCGGTATGGGGAAATGTCGGTGCATCATGTGAGGTTGCATACTCTGCTACCAAAGGCGGAATAAATGCATTTACCAAAGCACTTGCAAAGGAACTTGCAATATCGGGCATCAGCGTAAATGCAATATCTCCCGGACTTGTAGATACTCCGATGAATTCGCATTTATCCGATGAAGAATTAAACGATTTGTTCGAGCAGATCCCGATGGGCAGAGCCGCTACTCCAAAGGAAATCGCACAATGCATTTTAAAACTATCCCAAATGCCCGCTTATGTGACAGGACAGATTATAACGGCCGACGGAGGCTGGACATAATCATAAAAGAATCAAAAATAAAAAAATACGCTCGGGTTTCCGGGCGTATTTTTGTTATGTAAACCAAAGCTAATCTTTTTTACTGTTTTTTTCTATAGAATCAATTCTCTGTGAAAGTGTCGGATGTGAATGTTCGAGAGCAACAACAACAGGATGAGGATTTAAATTGGTAAGTGCATCCCTGCTTAACTGCTTAAGCGCTCCTATAAGCGAATCTCCGTATCCCTCGCCTGCAGCAAATGCATCAGCCTGATATTCGAATGTTCTTGAAATCTTATTGGATATAAGATCAAATACTCTGCTTAACGGCCAGCTTATCATCGTAAGAATTGTAAATGCAAAATAGTAATTAACCTCTTTGAATCCGAACGCTTCACAAATAGCCGGAATATTCAGTATTACTCCCAACGCAAGAATCAGAATAATAATTCTGAAAAACGAAAACCAGATTGTTTTAAATACATGCTTATATTTTGCATGTCCGAATTCATGTGCAAATACAGCAACAATTTTATCAGTTGAATAATTGTTCACAAGATTATCATCAAGAGATATTGTTTTCTTGCCGATTCCCGTACAGAATGCATTCGATCTTGTAGTTCTTTTAGAAGCATCCATTACATATATCTGTTTGATTTTGACATTGTATTTGCGGCAGAGTTCAGTGAGTTTGTCACGAAGCTCGCCTTCTTCAAGCGGAGTGAATTTGTTGAAAATTCTCATTATCGGAAGCGACATAAAAGCAATAAATACATTAAAAAGAATTATCGCCGCAACGGTCGCAAAAATACCCCAGTTTCCGATGGTCTCAAAGAAAAACATTATAGCAAAGAAAAGTATTACAGACAGAATCAAACCTATTAAAAAAGATTTTAAAATATCAAGTATAAAAGTCTTAATTGTTGTTTTGTTAAAACCATACTTCTCTTCTATCACAAAATTCTGATAATAATCAAACGGTATCGAGATTAACGTGGAAACTAACGTAACTACAAGTATTAAAAAGATGTAATTGTAAATATTTCCAAATTTACCGCCCGCTACCGGGATAAAAGAATCGAAATCAATCAGATAAAATACTCTCGCATGAATATTGAAAATCAAAAGAAGCAAAGTAATTAAAGCGCTGACAAGAGTCTGAATAGCGCTGAACTTCTTGGAATCGTTTCTGTAATTAATCCACTTGTTATATTTATCTTCGTCGTATACGTCTTTTACGTTCTCCGGAAGAGGTTTCTTAACGTATGAATCGTTTAGTTTTACGAGAACAAAATCAAAAACATTTTCAAGTATGTATGAAATTAATAGAATTATTTTAATCATTTAATGCCTCATTTCGCTAAGTTCTAATGTCAAAGGACCTTGAAATAATAGCATATTCCAAGGTCCTTTTCAATCAATTAACTTTTAACGAAAATCTATTTTATTTCTTAGCCTTGTCTTCTTTTTCAAGGAAGTTATAAATAACCGAAGCGAAAGCACCGCCTGCCAAAGGTCCTACGATAAAGATCCAGAGATCTTTGATAGGGCCCGCATTGCCTGAAATTAATGCGCAAAGAGCAGGTCCAAAGCTTCTTGCAGGGTTAACTGATGTTCCTGTAAGAGCGATACCGAAAATGTGGATTAATACAAGTGAAAGACCGATGATAAGTCCGCCGAATGAACCGTGATTAGCTTTCTTGCTTGTAACACCAAGAATAATAAGAACAAATACAAATGTAAGTATGAATTCAACGATTAAAGCTGCTGGAATGCTTCCGTTAACGCCTGCGATGCCATTAGAGCCGAATCCGCCTGTTTTGTCTTCGATTTCTGCAACACCAAAAATCAAAGCAAGAATTCCGCCGCCAAGCCATGCGCCAATGCACTGAGCAAGTACATAAAGTCCGAAATCTGCAGCACTCATTCCTTTGCTCATAAATACTGCAAGAGATACAGCGGGATTGATGTGACATCCGGAGATATTTCCGATGCAATATGCCATTCCAACGATTACCAAACCAAAAGCAAGAGCTGTAAGAAGATATCCGCCCCAATGTTCACAGCCTGTAATCATAGCCGTTCCGCAGCCGAATACTACAAGAACGCAAGTACCGATTAATTCTGCAATAAATTTTTTCATACAATTCCTCCTTCGTTATCTATAAAATAAGTCATTGCGACATTATTTACACTATCACTCTTTGATTTCTACAGCTTCAGGCAATTTGCCTTTGTTCGCAAATTTCTCTTTAATTGAATCGAGGATTTTCTCGGGAAGTGAAAAGACATTTTCTATAGCAAAATCAAGCAGTTTTTCAGTGAAATGAATAATCACCCTGCCTAATATGAAAACCAGTATGAAAGGTGCCAAAGCACTTAAAAGAATAAATGTTAAAGTAATCATGCGAGCCTCCCTGCAGTCAGCAAATTGGTCATGACTAAATCTTTTTTTATTATACATCATTATGGACAAAGTGACCATAAAAAAATATATAAAAAAAGACTTTGAAAGTTTAGTTCCAAAGCCTTTATATTAGACATTTTCTAAATAGCCTACATCAGTTTTTCATCATAAACCGCTCTCTGGCCGCCTACATATTTAGGGCGGTGTCTCGCGCAGATGATGGGTGCTTCGCCTATTTTTCTTAAGGAAATTCTCATAGGTACTACTACGTTATGCATATGCATTCCTATCATTGTACCGCCGATATCTATGCCTGCATCAGCCTTCTGGTTAAGGCTTTCAACAAGTACGGGATCGTCGAATCTTTCGAAACATACGGTAGCAAAAGCTCCGCCTGCATGATTGGGCTGAGGAATTGCATTTACCTGTTCGAAGCCGTATTTTATCATGGTTTCTCTTTCAACTACCAGAGCTCTGTTTAAATGCTCGCAACACTGTGCGGCAGCAAAAATACCCTTTTCTTTTAGGAGGGGAATAATACCGTCATATACTGCATTTGCGGAATCAAGATTTGTCGCGGTTCCGATTTGCGAACCGAGTATTTCACTTGATGAACAACCGATTACGAATATATCCCCGGAATTAAGTCTTGCTCCCTCTAAAATCTCTGTCACAGCCTGTTTGCTCTGAGCGGTAATTTCTTTTAAATCCATAATAGAATCCTTTCAATGTATTTCGTTTAGTAATTGATTTCACTTTCATAATTATATCACAATAAAACAATAAGGCTACTTTTTCGCTTAAGAGCATATAAATATTTATAGGTATCTTTTTCACAGATACTATGTTATAATCACAACAGAAATTAATCATAGTGAGGAAATCATATGGAAACACGTGCTGCAGTTATTGCAATTATCGTGGAAAACGATGATTCCGCCAACGAGATTAATTCTCTCTTACATGAATATCGCGGTTCAATTATCGGGCGAATGGGAATTCCTTACCGCGAAAAAGGAATTTGTATCATAAGTGTTGCAATTGATGCCCCTCAGGATACAATCAGTTCCCTTGCCGGCAAAATAGGGAGAATAAACGGCGTTACAGCTAAAACAGTTTACTCACCCAAATAATAAAATTTGCTTTCTGACATCAAAACCTCAATCGAGCTTGAGATGAAAGTCGTGCATCATAAAAGAATTACTATGTCTTTATGCACTCTTTCTATGTCGGAAAGGGTGCTTTTTAGTTTTAGAAAGAGAGAATTATGATAAAATTTGCTATTTACGGAAAAGGCGGAATAGGTAAATCCACATTGTCATCAAATTTAAGTGCCGCTTTTGTAAAAAGAGGCTTAAAAGTAATGCAAATCGGCTGCGATCCGAAAGCAGACTCCACTTCTCTTTTATGTCCGAAAGAAAAGGTAACTTCGGTATTGGATCTTGTCAGAAGCAACGAATCTTTTACGCTCGAAGACATGGTAAAAGAATCGGAATCCGGAGTTTACTGTGTCGAAGCAGGCGGTCCCGTGCCCGGACTTGGATGTGCCGGCAGAGGCATCATAAACGCACTTGAATCACTCGAAAACAAAGGCGCTTACGAATATTACAAACCCGATGTAGTCATTTATGATGTTCTCGGAGATGTGGTATGCGGCGGTTTTACCATGCCCATGAGAAAAGGCTTCGCCGAAAAGGTTTATATAGTTACATCCGGCGAGAAAATGTCCGTTTATGCGGCCGCCAATATCGCAATGGCCATTGAGAATTTTAAGAAGAGAGATTACGCAAAACTCGGCGGTATTATTTTAAACTGCAGAGGTGTTGAAAACGAACTTGAAAATGTTGAAACGCTCGTAAAAGATTTTGATACCAATATTTCCGCAATCATCCCCAGAAGCCCTCTTTTTGCAGAGGCTGAAAAACAGGGAAAAACAATCGTGGATCTTTTCCCTGATAGCGATGTTTGCGAAGCACTGCTTGGACTCGCTGACAGAATTATAAAGGATTTTGAATGTTAAAACAGATTTCTCTAAATGAAAACAGAATACCCGAAGGTGTCAGGATATCCGAAATCGATTTTGACAATCCTTTTTTCGACGGACTGCATTACAACGCTCCCGCAAGAGGTGTATGGAATATAGTTCATACAGGTATGCTTATTCCCGAAGCGCATCAGATATATGTCTGTGCACAGGGGTGTCTGCGCGGTGTTATTCTTACCGCTGCGGAAATGAACCGTATGGAAAATATGTCCTGGGTTGCGCTTCGCGAGCAGGATATGTGGAACGGCGAAATGGAATCGAGAGTAATCGAAGGCTGTTCTCATATCGTCGATGAAATGAAAGAACATCCCAAATGCATACTCGTTTATTTAAGCTGCATGCATTTGTTTGAAGGCTGCGATTTTAAAGTAATCGCCAAGGAACTCGAGACACGCTACCCCGATATTGACTGGGTTGACTGCTATATGACTCCTACCATGAGAAAAACATTCGAGCCCATGGTAATGATGAAAAAGAGTCTCTACTCTCCGATCAAAAAACTTGACGTTGATAAAAAAAAGATTGGACTCATAGGATGTGACCGCGCAACTGATAAATCCTGCGAGATTTATTCTCTTTTAGAAAAAGCTGATATGAAAATGTGGGATATCACAGAATGCAAAACGTACGAGGATTATCTCTCGCTAGGTGCCGCATCACTCCTTATCTCATACCTTCCGGTCGTAGGTTACGCAGCAAAAGATTTAACGAACAAGCTTGGTGTCAAACATCTGGCAATCGATTTAAGCTACGATTCAAATGAGATTGAGGAAAACCTTAAAGCACTCGCTGATGCTATAAACGTTGATGGCGGATTTCTAAATGATTTAATAGAAACAAATAAAACGAAAGCAAAGGAAGCTCTGCTTAAAACAAAAGAGCTCATAAAAGATACACCCATCGCAATAGATGCAACTGCAACGCCTCACCCTGTCGGCCTGGCTTTGCTCTTAAAAAAATTCGGATTTAACGTAAGAAGAATCTATACAGATGCATTTTCGCCAAAAGAAAGAATCGCTTTTGATGAATTATGTAAACTTGATGGCAGTATAGAAATCTTCCCTTTAATGGATCCGACAATGCTTTATGCATCAAACGAAGAAGATATCTCAAGCAGCGAATACTTAAGTATAGGACAGAATTGTGCGTACTTCTGTCAGACGAAGCATTTCGTCAATATAGTCGAAGGCGGAGGAATGTACGGATTCGACGGTATTGTAAACTTATGTAAACTAATTGAGGACGCATACAATAATCCGAAGGATTTAAAGCTCACTATCTCTCATAAGGGAATTGCATGTGAGAGCTGTTTGTAAAAAATGACACACAACCCCCGTCCCCAGTGTCAAAAGGTAAAAAAGTATGAATCAAACCGCAAGAATAATCTCAATCTACGCTGCCGATACATCAGGTGTCTGCTCCGCTTTATATGAGTACGGAGGGATGACCGTTATTCATGATGCGTCAGGCTGCAATTCGACATATACGACTCACGACGAGCCCAGATGGTACGACAAGAAAAGCATGATGTTTATTTCCGGTCTTACCGAAAAGGATGCGGTAATGGGCAACGATGACAGATTTATGGAAGATCTGATTGTCGCTGCAAACGAACTTAAACCTGCATTCATAGCACTCTGTGCTTCTCCTCTTCCCGCTATGATCGGAACAGATCTAGAAGCCATTGCTTATGCGGTAGAAACCGAAACCGGTATTCCTTCATTTGCCGTTAAAACAAACGGTATGCAGTCTTATATTACGGGAGCCGGTAACGCATTTCTTGAACTTGCAAAAAAATTTGCCAACTCCGATGAAAATGAGTTATGTCAACCAGCTTCCAACCCTTATGTATTTAATGCACAAGCTCTGAAACTGATGTTTGGTACCAAGCTGCCTACCGCAGTTTCGGCCAATACGGATAATGATTTTCCGAAGCCTCAGGAAGATACTTTTAAGAAGATAAAAGTCAATCTTTTAGGAGTTACACCTCTTGATTATCCGACAAAAGAAAGCATTGACAGTCTGTTAAAATTTATAAAAGAATCAGGTTTTGAATTAAATGCGTGTGTTGGAGTAGATACTAATTTAAGTGAGTTTAAAAATATCAAAAAAGGAGAAGTTAATCTTCTTTTATCATCATGCGGAAAGCCTCTGGCAGATTACCTTTTCAGTGATTATAAAATCCCCTTCGTAAAAGGTGTTCCTTACGGATTAGGATTTTCAGACAAAATAAAAGAAGTACTTATCAAGGCATATGAATCAGGCGAAAACATCGATGCAACCGAAGGTTTCAGAGAAGCAGGCAGTGTTGCAATTTTAGGAGAAAGCATTATGAGCGCTTCTCTTGCAAGTGCGCTTCTTTTAGACAAAGGAATCAATGCCAACGTTCTTGAAACCGTAGGCGACGGCGATTTCGAAATCTTAAAATCATTCGATATTTCATGTGATGATGAAAAGATTTTGGAAAACGAATTAAAGAAATATGACGTGATTATCGGCGATCCTTTGTTTAAGCCGATATGCGCGGATAAGAAATTTATAGAACTTCCTCATGAAGCATTTTCCGGAAGGTGTTTTACCAAAAACGCACCGAATCTTATCTACACGTCAATCGATAAATTTATTTAATTTAGGAGCCGGACACGTTTCACGAGTCAGGCACCTAAAAGGAGTACACACATGATTAAAATAGCTATCTACGGTAAAGGCGGCATAGGCAAATCAACCGTAACAAGTAACTTAAGCGCCGCGCTTGCGTACCTTGGAAAAAGAGTCATACAGATCGGCTGCGATCCGAAGGCAGATTCGACCGCAAATCTTTTATCGGGAAATCCGGTATTCCCCGTTATGAATTATATGCGTGATTATGACAAGGAGCCCGAATCGCTCGATGAAATTTCAAAGGTCGGTTACGGCGGAGTTTTATGCATAGAAACAGGCGGACCCACTCCGGGACTCGGATGTGCCGGACGAGGAATCATTACCACATTTTCACTGCTTGAAGAATTAAAACTCTTCGAAACCTTCAAGCCCGATGCAGTTTTATATGATGTACTTGGCGATGTTGTCTGCGGAGGTTTTGCAGCACCCATCAGAGAAGGTCTTGCAAGCAAAATCATCATTGTAACATCAGGCGAAAAGATGGCTTTATATGCAGCCAACAACATAAACAGTGCCGTTGAAAATTTCAAGGAGCGAAGCTACGCAAATGTGCGCGGTATCGTTTTAAACAGAAGAAATGTTTTAAACGAAGAAGAAAAAGTTCGCGAATTTGCAAGCACTCACAATCTTGAGATTATCGCTGATATTCCAAGAAGCGATGACATCATTCGTTTCGAAGACGAAGGTAAAACCGTTATCGAAGGTGACCCCACTCTTTCGGTAAGTCAGAGCTTCCTTGATTTGGCAAAACTTCTCATAAAAGAAGACGAAGAAGGATTATAAATCTTTTAGGATTTTAGGACATAAATGAACAAAGCATTTTTTAAAACAACAAAAGAAATAGTTGAACTTGGATACGATAATCTTCCTGTGGAATTTGTATCCAATAAGCACTTAATATACTCATCTCCCGCCACTTTATCTTTCAACTCTCCCGGAGCCAAAGGATACGGCGTAAAGCGTGCAGGACTCGCAGTTCCGGAGTCCGTGATGCTTCTTGTATCACCCTCATGCTGCGGAAGAAACACATCACTTTTTAAGAGTTCTCCGGAATATAAAAACCGTTTCTTTTTTCAGCTTTTAGACGATACAGACATCGTAACCGGAAGGCATTTGATGAAGATAAACGATGCATGCAAAGAGATACTCGATTCACTCGATAAAAGACCTTCCGCAATCATGATCTGTATCACATGCGTTGACGCACTCTTAGGTACGGATATGGAGCGAATCTGCAGAAAAGTAACAGAGACTCATTCGATTCCCTGCGTAGCATGCTATATGTATGCGTTAACAAGAGAAAAACGTCTCTCTCCGATGGCTTATGTCAGAACGAGTGTATACTCTCTTTTGGAAAAATCCAAAAGAGAAAACAAAGACATGAACATAATGGGATTTTTCTCTCCCCTAAATGATAAAAGCGAGCTTTATCCTCTCCTAAAAGAAGCAGGTATAGAGAACATCAGAGAACTTGCAAGATGCGAAACTTTTGATGAATACAAAGAGCTTTCAAAAGCCAATTTTAACCTTGTTTTAAATCCCGAATCAAGACATGCGGCACAGGATATGCAAAAGCGACTCGGCATTCCTTTTATCGAAATGCTTCGTCTTTATCAGCCGGATAAAATACACAATCAGTATGCGTTACTTGCAAATGCGCTCGGTGTAAAATTCGACGATTCTTCATATTTTGAAAATGCCAAAAATAAGATTGCCGAATTCAAGAATAAACATGGTGAATTAAGATTTGCCGTCGGCGAAATCCTAAACGGTGATGCGATAGAGATTGCATTAATGCTTGTAAAAGAAGGCTTTAAGGTTGAATGCGTATTCGCAACCATCGGTGAGCTTAATTACAGATTTTTAAAGACATTGGCAGAGTTAAGTCCCGAGACCAAAGTGTATTCAAATCTCTCACCGACGATGCTGATGTATGAGAATGATGATATCGACTGCTACATCGGTTCTGACTGTGCTTATTACTTTTCGGATAAGCCCGGAATTGAATGGTGTGATGATACGGAGCCCTTCGGTTATCAGGCTGTTACGGACCTTTTTGATGCACTTGATAATGAACTTTCAAAATAATTGTTTTGGTTTACATAATTATTTTGGTTTACATAAAATTATTTAGCAGGTATTTTAAATGAAAAAATTCCTAAAATATATGTCGCCCTTTGCTCCCGATCAGTCCGGTGCATGCGGTGTCTTTTATGAGCTGGGCGGATTAATAATAATATGTGATGCCGGCGGATGCGCAGGTAATATATGCGGCTTCGACGAGCCCAGATGGTTTGACAAAAAAAGTGCCGTATTCAGCGCCGGTCTTCGTGATATGGATGCCATCATGGGACGTGACGACAAGCTTATAGAGAAGCTTGCACTCTCTTTCGAACAGCTCGGCGGAAAATTCGCACTGATTGTTTCAACTCCCGTTCCCGCAATTATCGCAACAGACTTACGTTCCCTTGAAAGAATGGGCGAGAAAAAAATAAACGTACCCTGCATTGCTTTGGACTGCACAGGTACCGGATATTACGATAAGGGCGAGGAAAAAGCCTGGTATCGTCTCTTTGAAACATTTGCAAAAGAAACCTTTGAAAAGGTCGAAGGTAAAGTCGGAATAATCGGAGCAACACCCATTGAAACAAGCTATAAAGATGCTGAAAAATTAAGCGCTTATCTTACAGGAAATACTGTTATTTATTCTATGGGAACAACTTTGGAAGATGTAATAAAAGCGAGCGAATGCGAGAAAAATATCGTCGTATCTCTCGCAGGATTAAAAGCAGCAAAATACCTGAATGATAAGTTTGGTATTCCATACGAAATCGCTTATCCATTTATACCTGAAAATATAATCGATGATGCGAAGAAATACGCAGGTAAAAACATACTTATCATTCATTCGCAGTTTGCCGCAAACGAACTTAGAAAAGCTATCGGAGGCGACAATATCAAATGCGCCACATGGTTTATGCAGGATAAAGAATTTGCACTTGAAGGCGATATTCAGTTAAGCGGTGAAGACGATCTCACAGAACTTCTTGAAAAAGAAAACTTCGATTTGATTATTGCAGACTCCGATGCTCTGCCATTAATCAAATCCACAGGTTATGAAGGCGAGTTTATCGATTATCCTGAATTTGCAGTTTCAGGTCGCCTGTTTGGTTGACATAACACCAGAACTGCAACTACGGTTCTATTTGGAGAATAAATTTTGAATACTTGTATCATCAGAGTATACGGCATCGTTCAGGGCGTGGGTTTTCGCCCCTTTGTAAGCCGTACATGTCTTGAAAATAACATAAAAGGTACAGTCGCAAACAAAGGCTCGTATGTCGAAATACATGCTCAGGGCGAAAATATCGACGCACTTTTTGATGCGCTAAATCACCGCCCTCCCAAGCGTTCCGTCATACTAGAAATCATCAAAAAATATGAAGACGAAGAGCCTTTTGATGCATTCACTATCATAGAGAGTGAAAAAGATCCCGGAGAAATCTTTGTCTCACCCGATATCGCCATCTGCGACGAATGTAAAAAAGAACTCTACACACCCACAGATAAAAGATATATGCATCCTTTTATCAACTGTACTAACTGCGGTCCGAGACTTACCATTCTCGACTCAATGCCCTACGACAGAGTTCGCACCAGCATGGGTGAATTCGAAATGTGCGATTACTGCCGTAACGAATACATTTCACCCTCTTCGAGACGCTATGATGCGCAGCCTGTATGCTGTAACGAATGCGGTCCCGAATATTATCTTTTTGACAAGAGTCTTCTGTCCGAACATATTTCCGACAGTGAAGAATCATTCATAAAATATGCAATAGTTAAAGGCCGTGATGCAATTACCGAAGCAAGAAGAGCGCTTATTAACGGCAAAATCGTAGCCGTCAAAGGTATCGGCGGTTTTCATCTTGCATGTGATGCAACAAACGAGGATGCCGTTAAAAGACTGCGTGTTCTTAAAACAAGACCGGCAAAACCTTTTGCGGTAATGATGCGTTCTTTCGAAACGGTTTTAAAATACTGCGAGGTTAAAAAAGAGCAGGAAGAACTTTTATGCGGTCATCAGAAACCAATCGTTCTTCTTACCAAAAAAGAAGAATGCAAAGAACTCGCAGAATCGCTCGCACCCGGCAATCCTACACTCGGTGTCATGCTTCCGTATGCGCCAATTCAGTTACTTTTATTTGACTATAACGATGACCTTTCAATGCCCGATGCCCTGGTTATGACATCGGGAAATGCATCAGGAGCTCCCATATGCAGAACGGACGCCGACTCATTAAACGAAATATCTTCATTCGCGGATTACATACTTTCAAACAACCGTAAAATAAGATTAAGATGCGACGATACCGTGACCGACTTTTATGAGGGAAAACCTTATATGATCAGAAGATCCCGCGGGTTTGCTCCACTTCCCGTGATGATTTCGTCTAAAGTAAAAGGTCACGTACTGGCAATAGGCGGTGAACTTAAAAACACCTTCTGCATAGCAAAGGACTCGATGTTCTACCCTTCCGCATACATCGGAGACATGGAAGATCTTCGTTCCGTAGAGGCATTAAAAGCTTCCGTTACAAGAATGGAAACTCTGCTTGAAGCTTCTCCCTCACTTGTTGTATGCGATCTTCATCCTTTATATCACACCACAGAGGTCGCAGAAACGCTTAATTTGCCCCTTATTAAGGTCCAACACCATTATGCACATATTTTATCATGTATGGCAGAAAACAATTACCTGGACGACGTAATCGGTGTTTCCTTTGACGGTACGGGCTATGGAACTGACGGAACTATCTGGGGTGGCGAAATACTTAAGTGTAGCGTCCGTGATTTTGAAAGAATTACAAGCGTTTCACCTTTTATTCAGTCCGGTGGTGATATATCCGCAAAAGAAGGCTGGCGAATCGCCGCAAGCATTCTTCGCGATACTTCTGAAAACGGAAAAGATATCGCACTTAAATTAAACCTTTGCAGTGAAGGCGAATATAATCTTCTCGCGCAAATGGCAGATAAAAACATAAACAGCGTAAAATCAACCTCTGCAGGAAGAATCTTTGATGCGGTAAGCGCAATCCTGGGAATCAAACGCTCTTCCACTTTTGAAGGCGAGGCTTCCACATCATTAATGTTTGCTGCACAGAAGTATGAAAAAGAACATTCTGACATTTCTTTTATGAGCGATATCGAACTCATAAAAGACGGGAAATTAAATACAAACGAACTTGTTTTAAGTATTGCAGAAAAATATTTAAACGGCGAAGACGAAGAAAAACTTGCTTACTATTTCCATGATGCGCTCTCTTCGATGATAGTTAAGCAGTGTGTTCTGTCTTCAAATGAAACGGGTATAAAAACCGTTGCACTAAGCGGTGGTGTTTATCAGAATATTTTGTTGCTTAAATTAACAAAAGAAAAACTTAAAAATGCTAACCTTAATGTCATCCATCACAGCATTATCCCGCCCAATGACGGCGGCATTGCTTTGGGACAGGCATTATACGGACTTTTCTATTTAAACTAAATTAACGGAGGATAAAGATATGTGTGTAGGTTTACCTGCAAGAGTTGTAAGTATTAACGATGGTACCGCCATCATCGATGCCAACGGTGCCAAAAGAGATGTTCGTGCGGAACTTCTTGACGATCTTGAACCCGGTGATTACGTAATGGTTCACGCCGGCGTTGCAATCGCAAAAATCAGTTCGGACGACGAAGAAGAAGGAAACGAAGTACTCGGACTTCTTAATATCTCATAAAAGAAGGAAAAGCTATGAACGAAATAATTGAAAAATCCCGCGAAATAATCACTTCATACGACGGGCCGAAAGTCCGCATTATGGAGGTTTGCGGAACTCATACTCACGAAATATTCAGACTGGGAATACGCTCTCTTTTACCTGAAAACATCGACCTTATTTCCGGCCCCGGTTGCCCTGTATGTGTTACACCCGTAGGCTTTATCGATGAGGCTTTGTATCTGGCACTTGAGAAGAACTGTCTGATTACAACTTTCGGAGATCTTATCAAAGTGCCCGGCACCAAAATGAATTTAGCCGGCGCCAGGGCAAAAGGCGGTAACATTAGACCCGTATACTCTCCCGATGATGCTGTGGAAATTGCAAAGGAAAATCCCGATACTCAGGTTGTTTTCCTGTCGGTAGGATTTGAAACAACCACTCCGTCATCTTGTTTGGCTGTTAAAAAAGCCCAAAAACTCGGTCTTAAAAACTTTTCAATATTAACAGCAAACAAATCAATGCCGAATGCTTATCTTAAACTTAAAGGCAGTGCGGATGCTTTTATATATCCCGGTCATGTTAACGCAATTACCGGAAATGCCGTATGTAAAAAGCTTAAAGAAGAAGGAGTATCGGGCGTTGTCGCAGGATTTACTGCAAATGAGCTTATGACAGCACTGGCAGTGACAATAGAACTGCTTAAAAAAGGCGAGCCCTTCTTCGTCAACTGTTATCCGAGAGTCGTTAAAGACGAAGGAAGCGTTGTGGCTCAAAAGCTCATGGATGAGGTAATGGAGCTGACCGATACCGAATGGCGCGGTCTCGGAATGATAGAAAAATCCGGAATGAAATTAAGAAGTGAGTTTTCAGATTTCGATGCCAGAATAAAATTCAATATTCCTCACATCGAAGGAAAGCCCAATCCCGGCTGCAGATGCGGCGAAGTTTTGCAGGGTCACTGCAAACCGAACGACTGCCCTCTCTTCGGCAAAGTCTGCACTCCCCTTCATGCGGTGGGAGCCTGCATGGTATCTGATGAAGGCGCATGTTCCGCATTCTACCAGTATGCTCAGTAAAAGAGACGAACAGCTCAGGTGCCTGGCTCGCGAAGCGTGCCTGGCTCCTGCAGCGTGCCTGGCTCCGAGTGAACCCGGAAGCAAACCTGTCTCCTATCTTTAAACATAAAATAAACGTTTATTAACATAATTTGTTAACATATTTATTTTACATAATGTATTAACATAAATATATATTTCTTTTTTACATAATTAGTTGACATAATTTCATTCCTATGGAATCAATATATTATTTATTGTGAATTTTATAAATTCTTATTGCATAATAACTAATTGTATTATGTTAACTTAAACAATTAAAATAATTTACATAACATCCATTTATATCATATGAAAGGCGGTAATCTCATGGAAAACGTAATTACCCTTGCACACGGTTCAGGAAGCATACAGACAAATGAACTGATTAACGGAATCTTTAAATCCAATTTTGACAATCCCGATCTTACAGCCGACGATGCTGCTGTACTCTCTCTTTCAGAGGGTAAGATTGCAATGTCTACAGACGGTTTTATAGTATCTCCTTATGAATTTCCAGGCGGAAATATCGGCAAGCTTGCCATCTGCGGAACAGTAAACGATATAGCATGTATGGGCGCCAAGCCTAAATATCTTACATGCTCATATATTATCGAAGAAGGCTTCCCTGTTGAAGAACTTGAAAAGATAGCCAAATCCATGGGTGAAACCGCAAGAAAAGCAGGTGTTGAAATTGTTGCAGGCGATACCAAAGTTGCAGGTAAAGGTCAGGTTGATAAAATCTTTATTACAACAACAGGTGTTGGCAACATTGTTGAAGGCGTAAATACATCAGGTGCATTTGCAAAACCCGGAGATAAGATAATCGTTTCTGGCGATATCGGAAGACACGGCTGCACAATTCTTCTTGCAAGAAACGATTTTAATATCGATGCCGATATTAAAAGCGACTGTGCACCGCTTTGGACCAATATCCAAGCTGTATTAAACGAAACAAAGGATATCCATGTAATAAGAGATGCTACAAGAGGCGGTGTGGGAACAGTTCTATATGAAATCGCTCACCAGAGTAACGTCGGAATATCTCTTGAAAGCGAAAAGATTCCCGTAGATCCGGGTGTACGCGGTGTATGTGCAATGCTTGGTCTCGAACCTTTGTATCTTGCATGCGAAGGAAGGCTTGTCTTCTTTGTACCCGCGTCCGAAGCAGACAAAGTTCTTAATGCACTTAAAGCCTGCGAAAACTCCGAAAAAGCCGCAATCATCGGCGAAGTCACAGAAGAAAATGTCGGTAAAGTAATATTAAACACCGCAGTCGGTGCCAAGACTTTACTCTCCCGTCCCAGCGGTGAACTTCTTCCCAGAATCTGTTAATAAATTCAAATCTTATATTTCGATTATGATAACAAAGAACAGTTATAACAAATTAGAGCCCGGCAAAATCGCCGGGCTCATTTGTTCTTTTACTCTTTTGATCTTTTACTCTTTTGCTCTTTTAGAAATATAGTCTATCTAAGTATCGGTCGCTTCTTTTGAAGTAACAGGAATACTGTCAGGGCGATTGCCACGCAACCGATTACAATTCTTATAATTGATCCTTCGGCCGCCTCGAATACAAGCAATCCGAGATCTACAACTATCAGGGTTACAAAGAAGGATTTGCCAAATCCGGTAGTAAACATACTTCCGCGGAGTGCCTTGCGGCAAAGCAAGAAAACAGTAACGAAAAGTATCGCTGCCAGAGATAATGCAATTAATGTAAACATTATATAAGGCGCATTTGCATCTAATTCCGTAAAAGAAAATGTGTTGGGAATTTGGTTCAGGTAACTTCCGCTATGATCATATAAATAATACCAATAGTATGTTCTTACGTCCGATATGGTCTCTGCATACGTCAAAAGTATCATTCCGAAAGCCATTGTCAAAAGTTTAATAAACAGCGAACTTACGGATACATCGATTAATGTATAGAACATTTCCACCAAAAGATATGCACAGACCGCATAAAGTGCAAATTCAAGCAGTAATTTCGCAATCATGCCTTCATACGGAGCAAAGAAAACTCTGTCCAGTGCACGGAATCTGTATACAATGATAATCTGCGTTACGAAAGTTATGCATATCGGTATTATTATCATCAATGAATCCAACAGCAGTTTAAAGAAGAACCGTTTCCTTCTCTTAACGGGCAGCCTCTCCATATATTCCGATAAATATCTTCCGTCGTTTAATAAAAATTGAAGCACCTTGACTATGGTTAGAATCAATACCGAAAATGACAGAATACCGGCCAGATATCCGATCATCGTACACGGATATTCAGTCTGGAAATGAAACCACACCTCCTCAAATGCTTCAGGCGACATCTGTGTAATCCTGCTGAAATCAAAACCGTTTACGGCTTTGATTGTGTCGCCTGTTTTGATAATACCGAATACCGTGCATAAAATAATCGGTATTAAATACATGCGTGCCATGCCTGCAGTTACACTTATTTTTCTTACTTTACCCAAAGAAAAAGCCGCACTTTCCTTCTGCTTCGATTTAAGGATTATAAAGAAAACAGCTAATCCTATTGCAAGCAAATCTATCCAGAACGTCAATTCAAAAAATATTCCGCGCACATTTCCTATGCCACCGATTACTGCACTATAGTAGTAATCTCGAATCATATTATAATTTGCCATGATAAGCAGAAACGCCAAAAATGATATTATAAGTTTAATAAGTGAAGGATAAACCATAAAACGATTCTTCGTGAACTCTCTCTTGCCAAGAGTATTGCGAATCAATACACCTGCTATTGCAAATACAATAAAACTTATAAATATATATGTA
>JAEEGI010010030.1_pt1 | contig 20616 bp, 14 predicted proteins | sample 8958751 | NCBI WGS metagenome assembly JAEEGI01 (sample SAMN16246545, study PRJNA631951) | gut metagenome | biome: gut microbiome; feature: rumen; material: KS-attached | host: Bos | place: Iran: Karaj | collected 2018-10 | reverse complement strand
CGTTGTCTTGTCATATATTGTCGTTTGTTGTTTAATTCAAGTCATTGATTCAGAAACTGATGGCGCATTGCAGCCCCAACGACGGCAGGCGTCCGCCTGGCACCCTGCTGTCGATGGCTGCAGGAGTCACGTCCAGGGTGAGGTCGGGCGATATGTCGAAATGGGCCAGTGAGGCGTCCACATAGGCGTCCACGATGTTGATCAAGTACACGCCCACCATGGCGATGACGCAGATTTCTCGGTATCGCCGGTAGTAGTCGCGTTTGTTCTTCATCACCTTTTGCAACCAGGCCACATCCAGGTCGCTCTCCTTGACCGTGGGAGGGAAGAAGTCCATGTAACTGCGAGTGTCGGGGTCATCGTCCATGACGTCGCGGTAGCCCTTGGAATAGTCCTTATACATGCGGTTGTTCCATGACGCGCCATAGGTCAGTCCCACAAAGGCGCCCACCACGATGGGCAGTTTCCAGTAACGGCGGTTGTATATCTGGCCCAAACCAGGGCACAGGGCCGACAGCCAGAGTGCCCGTTGAGGGTCGGGATTGAAGATGCGCACTTTACCCATCACAGGCGATGCAGGCGTGTCGGTGAGGATTTCCACACTCTCGATGCCCCTGATGGAGTCGAGTGACGCAAAGGTGATGGTGTCGCCCGAGGCGTTCACCACGCGCACACGCTTGCTGTCGTCAAGACGGCTCGTGTCGCTCAGCATCACCGGACGGCGCTCCAGGTGGCGTCCAGTGGTGGTAGTGGTGCTGTCATCTGGAGTTACCGTCGGCAGGATGGCCTGTGCGGCTACACCTTGCCACAGCAGCCACATCACCATGGCGGTGACGAGCCGATGCCAACATGAGCGATATGTCTTGAATCCCTTCACCTGCACTCTATTGTGTTCAAGCGTTTTTCAGACTGTCGAAAATGCTGATGATTTTCTCGAGCTGGGCTTCGTTGGCAAAGGGGAAGGTGATTTTACCTTTTCCCGAGGGGTCGCAACTGAATTTCACGGGCACGCCGAAGGCTGATGCCAGGTGTTTCTGCAGAATCGCATAGTCCTTGGCATTCACGGTTTTGGCATTGCCTTCCTGCTGGGCGCGCTCATCGTTGGCGGCCATTTGCATCTGCTTGGCGCGCTGTTCCACCTGGCGCACCGACAGGCCCTTCTTGATGGTCTCGTTATACAGTTTGAGCTGCAGTTTGGGGTCATCAAGCGAGAGCAGTGCCCTTGCATGGCCCATGTCCAGCGTGTGGTCATGCAGTCCCAGTTGCACCTCGGCGGGCAGTTTGAGCAGGCGCAGGAAGTTGGCGATGGTGGCGCGTTTCTTGCCGATGCGCTCGCTCAGCCGTTCCTGGGTGAGGTTGTACTGGTCGATGAGTTTCCTGAAGGTCAGCGCGATTTCGATGGCGTTCAGGTCCTCGCGCTGGATGTTCTCAATGAGCGCCATCTCGGTCACCTCGCTGTCGTTGGCCGTTCTGATGTAGGCCGGAACGGAGTTCAGCCCAGCCAGCAGCGATGCGCGGTAGCGGCGTTCACCCGAGATGATCTGGTAGGTGTTGTCGCCCATGCTGCGCAGGGTCAGTGGCTGGATGATACCCAGCTCGCGGATGCTTGTCGCCAACTCTTCAAGTGCCTCCTCGTCAAATACTTGACGGGGCTGCTCGGGGTTGGGCATAATCTGGTTGATGGGTATCTGGTTGATGGCCGAGGAGCCTTCGGTCTGGATGACATCCATGTCGATGAGGGCGTCGAGGCCGCGCTTGAGTGCTTTACCTTTCATTATATCGTTGTATTTTTGGTTGAGTTGATAGCAGGGTTATTTGTTGCGTGAGATGATCTCGTGGGCGAGCTGAATGTGGCTCGTGGCACCGCGGCAGTTGGGGTCATACTGCGTCACGGGCATGCCGTGGCTTGGCGCCTCACTGATGCGGGTGTTGCGCGGGATGACCGTGTTGAAGACCATGTTGCCGAAGTGGCTCTTCAGCTCCTCATAGATCTCGTTGGCGAGCCTGAGACGGGCGTCATACATCGTGAGCAGGAAGCCCTCGATGCGCAGGCCGGCATTGAGCTTAGCCTTGATGATGCGGATGGTGTTGAGCAGCTTGCTGATGCCCTCGAGCGCGAAGTATTCGGCCTGGACCGGAATGATGACGCTGTTGGCCGCGGTCAAGGCGTTGACCGTAATCAGGCCCAGCGACGGGCTGCAGTCGATAATGATGTAGTCATAGTCGTCCTGGACCAGCTTCAAGGCCTTGCCCAGCACGCGTTCACGTCCTTGTTTTTCAACGAGTTCCAGCTCGGCTCCCACCAGGTCGATGCGCGAACCCAGCAGCTTGAGACCCTCGACATTGGTGTCGATGATCGCGCTGCGCATGGGGTAATCGTCCACCAGGCATTCATAGATGGTCGACGACATATCCTTGGGCTCAATGCCCAGGCCCGATGTCGCGTTGGCCTGCGGATCGGCGTCAATGAGCAGGACGCGCTGGCCGCTGGCGGCCAATGCTGCCGACAGGTTGATAGCGGTAGTGGTCTTGCCCACGCCGCCTTTTTGGTTAGCTATTGCTATTATCTTTCCCATGAGTAGGTGTTGTAGTCTATAATTATCATAAATGAACATCGGCTGAGCCTCATCCGTTTGAAGTAAACTTCTAAAGAAACTTCATGGAGTTCGGCTAGAGCGATGTTTTCATAACATCAGCTGCGCCTCATCCATCGAAGTGAATTTCATGGCTTTCGGCTTGGGCGATGTTTTCATAACATCGGCTGCGCCTCATCCATCGAAATAAATTTCATGGAGTTCGGCTTGGGCGATGTTTCACGGGTACAAAGGAACAATAATTTACTCAAAAAATCGCTAAAAACTCCGTTAAAATCGGTAAATTGTTTAAAACTTAACATAAATGTTAATAAAACGTGGAACATTCGATTTTTTGCCATTGTGGCCCTTCAACGTGTCTTTCCCCATGTAGCAGCGTGAATATGAAACTCATGGCTAAAAGATACTAAATAGTTAATTTGGGCAACATTTAACCATGATTTAAGCCTGTAGTATGAAAAAATGGATTAAATTTGCAGGCTACTTGCATATGAAGGAGAAATGGCCCGATCAGGAGCAAGACGGCTCATGATGTAAAATTTGCTGAAATAATTGGCCTAGAAACCAAATTAAACAAACATAGAATAGATGAAAAAAATAACTTCTTTACTGATGCTGGCGGCGTTGATGTGCTTCAGTGCTGCAGCAAGTCCTGCCCACCGCGGTTCAGTGCAGATGCCGCAGCCCGACGGCTCGATGTTGTCGGTTTGCCTCGTGGGCGATGAATTCTATCATTTCAATACCACTGCCGATGGCTACACCATCATGCTGAACGATGCTGGGGCTTACGTGTATGCCCAGCGTGACGGCATGTCGCTCGAGCCGACCAGCCTGCTTGCCCATGATGCAGGCAGCCGCAGTGCCGACGAGCAGGAGTTCCTGGCCACCGTTCCCAAGCGTCTGGTCGATGAAACAGCTGTCGCCCAGGGACATGTGCGCCGTGCAAAACGCAATGTCGACTTGTCGAACTTTGATTTCGAGAACTTCCGTGGTCTGGTGATCCTGATTGATTTTTCCAATCAGCAGTTTGCCTGCGATGACCCCAAGGAGTTCTATACCCAGATGTTCAGCAGCGAGGGCTTTACGGGTTACCATGACCCCATCACCAATCGTGATGTGAGCTGCCCCGGTAGTGTTCATGATTACTTCAACGACCAGTCTAATGGTGCGTTTCATCCGCCCTTTGATGTCTTTGGCCCCTATCGCGCCACCTATGGCTCCAACAACACCCCGGCACGTTCCAACCAGTGCCAGAGTTTGGCAACCACGATCTTCACCAACGCGTTGAAGGCTGCTAACGAAGTGGTTGATTTTACCAACTATGACAACAACAATGACGGAAAGATCGATATGGTTTACTTCCTGGTAGCCGGCTATTCGTCCAGCTTCTCGGGAAATAACCAGGGTTACCTGTGGCCTCACTCTTCTAATCTGAGTTACCTCAACCGTTTCTACGACAACAAGAAAATCGACCGTTATGCCTGCTCGACCGAGTTGTACGGCTTTGAGTCGTCACCCAACACGATCACAGTCGAGGGTATCGGTACCGTAGCCCATGAGTTCTCCCATGTGCTGGGATTGCCCGACTTCTACGATACTGACTATGCCGATAGCGGCGGCGAGAGCCACCATCCTGGTGGATGGGACATCATGGCCGATGGCGGTGACTACAACTATGGCCGCAGCCCTGTGGGGTACTCCTTATATGAGCGATATGCACTGGGATGGGCCAAACCGCAGACCATCACCGAGTCAGGTTCTTACACTCTCAGGCCCGTGAACACGTCGCGCGAGGGTTATATCCTGCGCACTCCGGTCAACAACGAGTATTTTACCATCGAGAACCGCCAAAAGACCGGTTGGGATGCTTATCTGCCCGGCCATGGCATGCTGGTGTTCCGCGTGGACAGCACCAACACGAACATTTGGAACAACAACAAGGTGAATTGCAACCCCGACCACAACTATTTCGAGTTGCTGCGTGCCGGTAACACCAGTTCGGGCGACCTGATGAGTGACCCCTTCCCCGGCACTAAGGGTAATGTCATGCTTACCAATGACACGGAACCCAGCCTGCTCACGTGGGACGGTTATGAGAATGAGTTTAATATATTGGCCATCAGCGAGGTGGATAACATCATCACGTTCAATGTGATGAGGGAAAACGAAATTACTGCCCTGGTCGAGGATTTTGAAACCATGCCGGTTTCAACAGGTACTACCGACCAGAACGTTGAAGGCCGCTTTGCCTCCTGGAGTTTCAACAAGGCTGGCGTGCGTGCTCCCGGTGAGGGCCGTGCCATTGGCGAGCACAGTGTGCTGACGAAGAGGCCGAGTGTGTTCTATAGCACCACACCGGTGTACTACAACATCTACATGGCATCGTTGACCGTGTTCAACATGTCATCGACCGATGCCAAGTACTCTCTGGAATACAGTGTGGAGAACGATGCTGACGGTAACCCCGTTTGGGTAATAGCCCCGAGTTCCAAGGCCCCCGATGCCGCCGAGGCTCCCGGCAAGGACCAAAGCACCCTGTACTGGATGCTGAATCTGGACAACACGCAACCGGCATGTTTCCGCATCTACCAGCGCTCGGGCAACCAGAATGTGGCCAATTATGTCGACAATCTGACCTTCTATTACACGGGTGAGGCTGGCGGTCCTGCTGACCACAAGAAGGGCGACGTGAACCGTGATGACGAGGTGAACATTGCCGACGTCAATGCCATCATTGACATCATCCTGGGCAATAACAATAACCCGGATATTATCCAGTATGCCGACGTGAACGGTGATGGCGAGGTAAACATTGCTGATGTCAATCTCGTCATCGGCATAATTTTGAACGATTAAAAATATTTATGAATACGAATTCTAGTATTATTAGTGAAGCTATGAGGAAATACCTTTTGTCATTCGTCTTGGGACTGTTCTGCCTTGCTGTGCAGGCAATTCCAGCCGACCGCACCCCCATTCAGGTAACCCAACCTGACGGAACCACGCTGACCATCACCTTGCATGGTGACGAATTCTTCCATTTTACCACCACGGTCGACGGTTATACCGTCCTGAAGAATTCGGCAGGCTTTTATACCTATGCCCGCCTCGACGGCGACCGCCTGGTGGCCGGTGACCGCATCGCCCGCGACCCGTCGCGCCGCTCGGCAGCCGACAATGCTGCTCTGACAGCGGTTCCCAAAGGGTTGACCGACCGTCAACAGGTGAGACAAGGTAACCAGATGCTGGGCAACCGCAACAGTGCGATGAGGCGTGTGGGTGCCGACGGATTGATGGATTATGACAACTTCCGCGGCCTGATCATCCTGATCAACTATACGGACAAGAAGTTCTCGATGAACGAGCCCAACTCGTTCTACGACGATATGGTCAACACCCATGATTACACCGGTTATACCCAGAACAACCGCCCCGTGCGCATGACGGGTAGTGTCCGCGACTATTTCTACGATAATTCCAACCACATCTTTGACCCGCATTTTGATATTGTCGGACCTATTGATGTGCCTTATTCGTGCCGCTATCCCCAAGGTTCGGACCATGCTGATGTAGTCTTCAATGCCGCTCTGGCTGCCGTTGACGGCGATATTGACTTCAATGATTATGATACCGACGGTGACGGCTATGTGGACATGGTATTCTTCCTGGTTGCAGGCTTCTCGGCCAACTATGGAGGCAACGACGGGAACTACCTGTGGCCTCACATGTATTACCTGTATTGGTCGCCTAGCCTCGATGGCGTGAACTTCGGCTTATATGCCTGCTCCACCGAGATTGCCGGTTGGGAAAACTATTATTCGAGCATCAATGGCATTGGCACCTTCTGCCACGAGTTTGGCCACGTGCTGGGTCTGCCCGACCTCTATGATACCGACTATGAGGGCAGTGGTGGCGAGAGCCGCAATCCTGGCGAGTGGTCCATCATGGCTGGCGGCAGCGGTAACAACTATGGGCGCAATCCTGTGGGATATAGCCTGTATGAGCGTTACGCTTTGGGATTTATGACCCCCACTGTGATTGATACCGTAGGCGAATACCAGCTGCAGCCCATCGACGAGAGCAATACGGGATTTCGCTTGAACACCCCCAACCGCGATGAGTTCTTCCTCATCGAGAACCGTCAGCCGGGCAAGTGGGACCAGTTCCTCCCCGGCCATGGCATGATGGTGGCGCGCGTGGACTCCAGCAATGTGAATGTCTGGTGGCAGAATACAGTGAACTGTAACCCCAACCACATGTATTATGAGCTCTTGAGAGCCAATTACAGGGGCCAGGACTCTGATTCAGATCCCTTCCCCGGACGCTCGCGTGTGACATCGATCACTAACTTCACCACCCCCAACCTCATGACGTGGAACAAGTCTTTCAACGATTTCATCATCGAGGATATCGCCGAGGACGGAAATGTCATTTCGTTCTCGCTGAAGGAATTCACCGCGCAAAACATGATCGAGGACTTTGAGGCCATGGAGTTGACGACCGAAGAGAGTACCAAGGACATTCCTGGCGTTTACTGTAATTGGGACTTGACCAAGTGCTCGATCGCTGCACCGGGCGAGGGCAAGTGCAATGGCCAGCAGGCTGTGGCGATGAAGAGGCCCAGCATGATTGCTACCTCGGCACCATTGACCATTGCCCCCTATGCCATGCGCTTTAGCGCCTATAATCCCACGACTTCATCGGCCAGCTTCAGGCTCACCTATTCATTGGATAAGGGTGAGACCTGGGAAGAACCGCTGACGAGCACGCTGCAGGTTGAGGCAAAATCATCGGGCTCCATCACGATTGCTTTACCCACCACGGCACCCATCATGCTGCGAATCAACCAGACGGTGGGTAGCCCCAGGGCATACTGCTATCTTGATGACATCCAGATGTATTACGACGACGTGTGGGGCCCTGAGGAAATTGTGGGTGACGTGAACGGTGACGGCGAGGTGAACATTGCCGACGTGAATGCCGTGATTGACTTCATCCTGAGCGGGTCTAATGACCCGAAGGGTGACGTGAACCGCGACGGCGAGGTGAACATTGCCGATGTGAATATGATTATCGACCTGATAATCAATGAATAATTGATCTTGCTTAACTAGTTTTAATATCATTATATTATTAATCGATTAACACTTTAGGCTATGAAAAAAACTCTATTGCTCATTGCAATGGGGATGGTGTGTATGTTTGCACATGCGACCCCTGCAGATCCGACTCCCGCTAAGGTGACACAACCTGATGGAACAACGGTTACCGTGCAGCTCCACGGTGACGAGTTCTTTAACTACTTGACGACCCTCGATGGTTACACCGTGGTCAAGAATAAGGCAGGTTATTACACCTATGCCCGTCTCGACGGTAACCAACTGGTTGCAAGTGACCGCATCGCGCGCGACAACCGCACCGCTGCCGATAAAGCCTATCTCGCTGGCGTATCCAAGGGTCTGACCAGCAAGGACCAGGTAGAGCGTGGTGCCAAGCTGCTCAACCAACGCAACAACTTGATACGCGGTATTGGTCATGGTGGTCACATGGACTACAGCAAGTTCCGTGGCTTGATCATCCTGATCAACTACACCGATAGAAAATTTGATGACTATGTTCCCTGGAACTACACGCCTATTGACTTTTACGAGGCAATGATCAATAGTCATGACTACATCGGTTACACGCTTCCCGCAGGCACTAAGATTGAGTGCATGGGCAGTGTGCGCGACTACTACTACGACAACTCGTTCCAGCAGTTTGACCCGCACTTCGACATTCTGGGTCCCGTGGACGTTCCCTTCGCCTGCACCGATGCCCACCAGTTCAATTGCGACTCCATCTTCTTTGCCGCTCTTCAGACCCTTGACCCTGATGTGGACTTCAGCCAGTATGACACCGATGAGGACGGCACTGCCGATATGGTGTTCTTCCTCGTTGCCGGTCATGGCTCGGACTACAGTGCCAACAACAGGGATTACCTGTGGCCCCACATGAAGAACTTCACCGAGTCGCCCGTGCTCGATGGTGTGAATTTCAAGCTCTATGCCTGCTCGACCAACATGACGGGTGAAGAGAATGAGTTCTATATCAATTATAATAATGTTGCTGGCATTGGCACCATCTGCCACGAGTTCAGCCATTGCTTGGGACTGCCCGACTTCTACGACGCCGATGGCGTTGGCAGCGGTGGTACCAACCTTACGCATCCCATGACCTGGTCCGTCATGGCCAGTGGTTTCAAGAACAACAACGGCCGCAACCCCGCAGGCTACAGCCTGTTTGAGCGCTATGCCCTTGGCTTTGCACAGCCCGTCCTCATCGAGGGCGAGGGTACCATCACTGTGCCTGCCCTTGAAAAGAGCAATACGGGTTACCGCATGAACACTGCCAACGAGGGTGAATACTTCATCATCGAGAACCGCCAGCGCTTTAAGTGGGACAAGAACCTTGCCGGCCCTGGCATGCTCATCTGGCGTGTCGATTCGACCAATGTCGAGGTATGGGAAAACAATCTGGTCAACTCCAATCCTAACCACATGTACTATGAGTTGCTCCGTGCCAAATTCAGTGGACTGAACGACAGTTATAATGATCCCTTCCCTGGCGTTGGCAAGGTCACCTCAATCACCAATGCGACGCAGCCCAACCTGCGCACGTGGGACGGCAAGTTGAGCAAGTATGCCTTTGTCAACATTACCGAGGCCGACAGCATCATCACCTTTGATGTGGTGAAAGACAATTCAAAGTTCTCGATCGAGGACTTCGAGAAGATGCCTGTGGGCGCTACTCTCAACGAGCGTGGTGTAGAGGGCGTCTATGCCCACTGGGATTTCTATAATTGTGCCGTTGTTGATACCGCTCAGGTGGGTAACGGACATGTGGTTGCTATGAAAAACGGCAGCTACTTCAACACCGTCGAGAACCTGAACAAGATTCCTAAGGTTGTGACCATCAAGATCTACAATCCCACGTCAACTGGTGTTACCGTCACACCGCAGTATTCGCTCAATAACGGTGGACGCTGGAGGGGACTGGATTCTTACCCCTATGACTTTTATGTTAAGGCGGGAGAAACAGGTAAGGCTGTAATTACCAATCTGCCCACCAATGCACCCATCATGTTGCGCATCAAGACCTCGGGAAGCAGTTCAGAGTACTGCTTCATCGATGATATCGAGATCAGCTACGAGGCGACTTGGACTCCCGAGTTCATCGAGGGCGACGTGAATGGCGACGGCATGGTGAATATTGCTGACGTGACCAGGCTCATCGACTATCTGCTCGATAGCGAGAATACTGCCAATTTCAATGAGAATGCTGCCAACGTCAATGGCGATGCCGACATCAACATTGCCGACGTGACCGCATTGATTGATCGCCTGCTCAATTCTGCCGACTGATATTGTACAGGCTTGAAACGTGCAACAACTTTGATGTCAAAGTGATTGGAATTATTTCTGGTGTTTTTCAAAAATAACCGAGTTGATTTCACCCTACTGAAATCAGTTAACTTAAAATAACAAATTTTAGCAAAAATAATTTGGCAATCACCTGAATCGGCAGTACTTTTGCGTCAAAGTTGGAAATATTAATACTATTCATCCTAAACGAACATCGCGTTGTGAAACGTGGTGTTTGTTTTTTATTTGGTATAATCTAGAACTTTGAAACTCCCTATGCTTGCTGGTGTTTTTCTATGATTTCAAGCGGGAAATGTGGATTTTTATAATATTTGCCTCGAAAAAATTTTGGAATCTCAATAGAATAGCCTATTTTTGTGGCCGTGAAACGAAAAAGATTGTGAGGTGTAATCTGTTGTAGTTGGTCTCAATAGCGATTCCAACGAGGTTTACCTCATTTTTTGTCATCAATGTATGCGTTCGTTTCAAGCGCTGATGAAAAGCATTCTGGATACTAATTATAGTTGGATACTAATTATTAATAACACTTTAATAACTATTGCAATGAAGAAATTTTTACTGGTATTATCAGTGCTTGCACTTTGCGTGCAGGGCATTGACTCAAAGGTTGTGACTGTTGACCAGGCTATGGCAACAGCCAAGCAGTTTGCTACTGGTTCTAAGTCATTAAATGCATCGGGTGCCGCCAACATGCGTCTCGACTATGTTGGCAGGAACATGAAGGGCATGAATGACTACTATGTCTTCAACCGTGACGGCGGTCAGGGTTTCGTGATCGTTGCCGGTGATGACATGATTGATCCCATTTTGGCTTATAGCGATCGTGGCTCGTTTGACATGAGTCAGGCTCCCGAGCCCGTGAAGATTATGTTTAAGCGTTACCAGCAAGCCTTGGACTTGATGCGTAAGAATCCCCAAAGAGCTCAAGCTCCTTCGCTGACGATGAACCCCGAGGGCAGAAAACCGATGTTCTTGAATGATTATGGCGAGGGTCCCCACTGGCATCAGTTTGCTCCCTACAACAACTACTTCCCCACTTATAACGGTGAGCACTGCTATGCTGGTTGCGTTCCCATCGCTGTTGCTCACATCTTGAAGGGCTTGCAGTTCCCCGACTATGGTAATGGCTCAAACACCTTCCACTACACTCTGGGTAATGAAGAGAGGACTGCTACTGCCAACTTCAACCACAGCTACAAGTACCGCAACATGAAGAACGGTTACACCGAGACTTCCACGAACTGGCAGGATTGCGCACAGATGATTTATGATATCGCTGTCGCCCTCCAAGCTAGGTTCTCTACCAGCAGCACCAATGTAAGCTATGATCAGATTATCAAGGGTATGGTTGCTTACTTCGACTACAACCCCAACATGCAGTTCCTGCAAAAGGCCAATTATGCTGACGCTACCTGGCGCGAGATGGTTTACACCGAGCTCGATGAGGGTCGTCCCGTTCTCTACTTTGGCTACAGGACCGTCCTCAACGATGGTACCGAGAATGCTCACGTTGGTCACGCATTTGTGATGGACGGTTATGATTCAGAGGGTAGGGTTCGCATCATCTGGGGTTTCCAGCCCGAGGAATACAACAGTTATTTCAGCTTCGACCTGCTTTCACCGCGCATCTACGGAGACACTCCCTATGAGCACGATGAGTACAAGGAAGGTTTCAACACCGATCAGTATGCCATCATGGGCATCCGTCCCGCAGAAGAGGGTGAGAACGGTGGTGTAGTCGTAACAGGCACTAACTACCTTCAGGACATCATGCCCGCCAACGACGTGCGCGGCTCGTTTGAGGTTAAGGCTCTGAGTGGTCCCTGGCAGGGCACACTCCGCTGGGCTCTTGCTACCAAGGGCACCGATGGCAAGTACACCGTTGCTACTTCGGCTTATACCACCCAAGTTGATTTGCAGGAGAATGAGACTGCCACTATCGACATCAGCGGTTCTTATTACTTGACCGAGGGCACACAGTATTATGTAGTTGTATGGTCACCCTACTTCCCCAACAATTATGATTGGAACTGGTTCTTCAATGATCCCATTCCCTTCACCGTTGGTAATTGGGTAACTCCTCCCGATCCCCAGTTCATCCCGGGTGATGTGAACAATGACCAACTGGTGAACATCGCCGACGTTACCGCTCTCATCGACTATCTGTTGGACAACACTAAGGAGATCAACCTCTTGGCTGCTAACATGAATGGTGATGATGATGTGAACATCGCCGACGTTACCGCTCTCATCGATTACCTCCTGAACCAGGGTGAGTAATTCAATGATCCGTTACTGAAACTGCTTGAATAGCAATATGACCGTGTCGAGGGTGCCCAGCACCCTCGACACTTTTTTATCACAAATGCCATGCAAAACATGTAAAAGTGACCAATTTTTGTGTTTCTATCAGTAAAATTCGTTATCTTTGCCCCAATCAACTAATAATCATTCACATTCTATATCATTATGCTAAGGAAAATCCGCATCACACTGGCCGCCATCATGATGGTCCTGGTCACGCTGCTGTTTCTTGACGTGAGCGGCGTGCTGCACCACTATCTGGGGTGGACGGCGCGCATCCAGTTCCTGCCCGCGTTGTTGGCACTCAATGTAGTGGTCATCGTGGCACTGGTGCTGCTCACCCTCATTTTCGGCCGCATCTATTGCTCGGTAATTTGCCCGCTGGGCATCTTCCAGGACATCGTCTCGTGGATTCATGGCCGCAGCAAGAAAAACCGCTTCACCGCCAGCCCCGAGAAGCGCTGGCTGCGCTACGGCGTGCTGGCCTTGTTTGTCATCGCCTTCATTGCCGGCGTGCACTCGCTGGTGGCTCTGCTGGCGCCTTACAGCAGCTATGGCCGCATGGTGACCAACCTGCTGCTGCCCGTCTATCAGTGGGGCAACAACCTGTTGGCTTTGATAGCCGAGCGCGTCGACAGTTACGCCTTCTATGGTGTTGACGTGTGGATCAAGAGCCTGCCCACCTTCCTCATCGCCCTGGCCACGTTTATCATCGTCGTGGTGCTGGCATGGCGCGGCGGTCGCACCTATTGCAACACCATCTGCCCTGTGGGAACCATTCTGGCCCAGTTGGCGCGTTTCTCATGGCTCAAGGTCTATTTTGATGCCGACAAGTGCAAGTCGTGCAGCCTGTGCACCAAGAACTGCAAGGCTTCCTGCATCGACTTCAAGACCCATAAGGTGGACTACACCCGCTGCGTGACCTGCGGCAACTGCCTGGAAAAATGTAACTTTGGTGCCCTGCATTACGGCCATCCCAAGGTTGCTCCTGCTCCTGTCAAGGCCGACGGCGACGGACAACCCGCTGCCGACAGCGCCCGCCGCGCGTTCCTCGTGGGAACGGCCATCGTGGGTGCCGACGTCGCCCTGGCCCAGGCGGCCAAGAAGGTAGACGGCGGTCTGGCCGTCATCCAGGACAAGAAGCCGGCCAAGCGTTCAACGCCCATCGTGCCTCCTGGTGCTGTCAGTGCCAAGCATTTTGCCCAGCACTGCACCGCTTGCCAGCTGTGTGTGGCCAAGTGTCCCAACGGCGTCTTGCGTCCCTCCAGCGACCCCATGCGCCTCATGCAGCCCGAACTGAGCTTTGAGCGTGGTGCCTGCCGTCCCGAGTGTGTTGAGTGCTCCACCGTGTGTCCCACGGGCGCTATCAAGCCCATTACCGTGGCCCAGAAGTCCTCGACCATGATTGGCCATGCCGTTTGGGTCAAGGCCAACTGCATTGTACTCAACGACGGCGTTGCCTGCGGCAACTGTGCCCGCCATTGTCCCGCTGGAGCCATCATGATGGTGCCCAGTGATCCCGACGATGATACCTCGCCCATGGTACCTGCCGTGAACACGGCCATGTGCATCGGATGCGGCACCTGCGAGTATGTATGCCCGTCCAGGCCCTTCAGCGCCATCTATGTCGAGGGACACGAGATCCACAACGAGATTTAACCCATAACCAACACCTTATCAAGAAATTATCATTATGAATGATCAACATCATAACGACAGTCAGCAGGGCGGCAAGAAATTGAGTCGCCGCACTTTCCTCAAGGCGCTGGGACTGGGAACTGCAACAGCCGCCGCGCCAGCTATCGTGAGCTGCGCCAGCGCTGATGGCCCCAAGGCTCCCGCCCAGGAGCCCCCTGTGGGCAAGATGACCTACCGCGTGAACCCCAAAACCAAGGAAAAAGTCTCCATCCTGGGTTACGGCATGATGCGCCTGCCTGCCACCAACGGCAAACCCTTCGGTCGCGACAACGATGCCGAAATCGACCAGGAAATGGTCAACAAGCAGATTGACTATGCCATCGAGCACGGCGTGAACTACTTCGACACATCGCCCGCCTATAGCCGCGGTCTGAGCGAGCACGCCACGGGCATTGCCTTGAGCCGCCACAAACGCGACGAGTATTTTATCGCCACCAAGCTCTCCAACTTCGCCCCCGAGACGCAGACCCGCGCCGCCAGCATCGAGATGTTCCAGAACTCCCTCAAGGAACTCCAGGTCGATTACATCGACTACCTGCTGTTGCACTCCATTGGCGGCGGCACCGGCGAGGAGGCCATGGAACTGTTCAGGCAGCGCTATATCTACAACGGCATCCTCGACTACCTGATGGAGCAGCGTGAGAAAGGCGTCATCCGCAATTTGGGTTTCTCCTATCATGGCGAAATTGCCGTGTTTGACTACCTGTTGGACAACCACGACAAGTACAAGTGGGATTTTGTGCAAATCGAGCTCAACTACCTGGATTGGAGGCATGCCAAGGACTTCAGCGAGGAGAACACCAACGCCGAGTACCTCTATGCCGAACTGAGCAAGCGCAACATCCCCGCCGTCATCATGGAGCCCCTGCTGGGCGGTCGTCTGGCCTCGTTGCCCAAGCCGCTGGCGCGCAAGATCCTGGCCCGTGACCCCGAGCGCTCGCTGGCCTCGTGGGCCTTCCGCTTTGCCGGCTCATTCCCCGGCGTGTTGACGGTGTTGAGCGGCATGACCTATATGGAACACCTCAAGGAAAACCTGTGCACCTACTCCCCGCTGGAGGAGTTGACCGACGAGGAGAAGCAGTTCCTCTACGGCATCGCCGACGAAATCGTGGGTTACAACACCATCCCCTGCAACGACTGCAAGTATTGCATGCCGTGCCCCTACGGCATCGACATCCCGGGTGTGCTCACCCACTACAACAAGTGCATCGCCGAGGGCAACCTCAGTCGTGACCGCAACGATCCCGATTACGCCCGCGCCCGCAAGGCTTTCCTCATCGGCTACGACCGCAGTGTGCCCCGCCTGCGCCAGGCTGACCACTGCGTGGGTTGCGGCAAGTGCGTCGAGCATTGCCCGCAACGCATCCAGATTCCCCGCGAGATGGAACGCATCAACAACTACGTCGAGGCCCTCAAGCAGGGCATCGACCGCGGCCTTGAGGCGTAAATCCCTCAACAGGACCCATCAAAAAACAGTCGCCTGGAACCATCCGGGCGACTGTTTTTATGTTTGTTGTAACATTAGGCTTACTCGTAGCGCAGGGCCTCGATGGGGTCGAGATTGGCGGCCTTCTTGGCGGGATACCATCCGAAGAAAATGCCCGTGACGGTGCAGACCATGAAGGCGAGCAACACGGTCCACGGCTCGACCGAGATAAGGATATGGTACTCGGTATAGTTCATCATGATGAACCTGGCCAGATAGGCGATGCCGCCCCCGATAAGCACGCCGATAAGGCCTCCGGTGACACTGATCATGATGGCCTCGATGAGGAACTGGCTCATGATGTCAATGGTGCGGGCGCCCACGCTCATGCGCAGACCGATTTCGCGCGTGCGCTCGGTCACGCTCACATACATGATGTTCATGATGCCGATACCGCCCACCAGCAGTGAGATGCCGGCGATGCACGAGAGCAGCAGCGTCAGGATGTTCATTACCGAATCGACCATCGAGGTGGCTTCCTCGAGAGAATTGATCCTGAAGTCCTGGATATCGGTATCTTTGAGTTTGTGGTTGGTGCGCAGGATTTCGGTCACATCGTCCACGGCCAGCGAGGTCATGGCCTTGCTCGTGGCCGCTGCGTAGATCATGTCGAAATAGTTCTGTGACGTCATGCGCTTCATCACCGTCGTGTAGGGCATGAGCACGATGTCGTCCTGGTCTTGGCCAAAGGCGGTGCGCCCCTTGCTCTTGAGCACTCCGACGACCCTCACGGGGATATTGTTGATGCGGATGACGGCTCCGATGGGGTCGGCGTCTTTGGTGAATAGCTTATCGACGACCGTTTTGCCCAGGATGCACACCTTGGCCGAGCCCTTGATTTCATTATCGGTGAACATGTCCCCTTCGGTGATCGAGAGGCCGTTGATGCCCAGGAATTCATTGTTCACACCCTGCAAGGTGCAGCTGTGGTTGTTCTTGCCGTTGATATATTGTCCTGACGAGTAGACCATGGGACAGACGGCCTTCAGGTACTTGTTCTTCTCGAGAATGCTCTGATAGTCGGCCTGGGTGATGGCTTGGTTATACTCGGGAAGCCAATTACCACCCACTTCTTCATAGTCTGGTCCTGGAATGATCATGAATGTGCCGGGGTCCACATCGGCGATTTCCTGCATGATGGTCGCCTTGGAACCGGTACCCAGGGCCAGCATGATGATGACCGACGACACGCCGATGATGATGCCCAGCATGGTGAGGAAACTGCGCATCTTGTTGGCACCGATGGCCTTGAGAGCTATTCTAAATAAACTAAGGATATTCATAGTCTTTCTTAACTCCTAACTTCTAACTCCTAATTATCTTAGTCTTCTTCGACGGGGAGAGAGGCCAGTTTCTCGGCCGCATCCAGGATATGGTCATTCACGCGGTCTTCCCGCAGCTTACCGTCACTCAGGGTGATGGTGCGCGTCGAGTATTGCGCGATTTCGGGATTGTGGGTCACAAAGATGATGGTGCGCCCCTCGGCATGAAGTTTCTGGAACAGCACCAGGATTTCAAACGACGTGCGGGTGTCCAGGTTACCCGTCGCCTCGTCGGCCAGGATGACGGCGGGGTCGTTGACCAGGGCACGGGCGATGGCCACGCGCTGCATCTGGCCGCCCGACATCTGGTTGCTCTTGTGGTTCAGGCGGTCGCCCAGGCCCACACGCTGCAGCGCGGTGACAGCGCGTTCACGGCGCTCGCGGGCACCGATGGCGCTGTTGTACATCAGCGGCAGTTCCACGTTCTCGACTGCGGTGGTCTTGGCCAGTAGATTATAGCTCTGGAACACGAAGCCGATCTTGCGGTTGCGCAGCACGGCCCGCTGGTTCTTGCTCATGGAGCGCACCGGGGTGCCATCCAGGCGGTATTCGCCGCTCGTGGGCGTGTCCAGGCAGCCCAGGATGTTGAGCAGTGTCGATTTGCCCGAGCCCGAGGTGCCCATGATGGTGACGAACTCGCCCTCGTGGATGGTGAACGACACGCCGCGCAGAGCGTGAACGGTCTCCTCGCCCACCATAAAGTCGCGACGGATGCCCTCAAGTTCTATGACGGGTTTCTGTGTCATTGTTTACTTCTTTTTGTCTTTATCCTGTTTGGTGGCGTCCTTTTTGTCGGCTGGGGCAGCGGCACCGATCTCAAAGCTCTGGATCACGGTGGAGCCTTCCTTCATGCCGCCGATGACCTCGGTGCGGGTGCCGTCGGTCACGCCGATTTCCACCTTGTGGGCCGTGAGCACGTTGCCGTCGAGTGTCCACAGTTTGTGCTCGGCGGTCGTGTCCTTGATGACGTATTTCTTGCCGAAGACGCTGGCCTCGGGTGTGAAGCGCAGGGCTGCAGCGGGAACGCTCATGACTCCACTGCGTTCCATCGTGTAGATGGTGATGTTAGCGGTAAGGCCCGGTTTGAGTTTGAAGTCGGCATTGGGCGCGCTGATGACTACCTCATAGGTCACCACATTGTTGGTGGTGACGGGATTCTGGCGCACCTGCTTCACGCTGCCCGAGAACACGTCGTCAGGGTAGGCATCGACGGTGAACGTCACGCGCTGGCCCTCACGCACCTCGCCGATGTCGGCCTCATCGACCTTGGCGATGCACTGCATGTCGGTCAGGTCCTTGGCGATGCGGCAGATGGATGGGGTGCTGAACGACGAGGCCACGGTCTGGCCTTCCTCGACCGACTTGCTGATGACCACGCCGTCGATGGGAGAATAAACGGTGGCATAGCCCAGGTTGGTCTTGGCCCTGGCGACATCCTGCTGGGCTATCCTGACGCTCTCCTGGGCCTTGCGGTAGTTCTCGAGTGCGATATCATACTCCGAAAGGCTCACCAGGTCTTTCTGCTTGAGCTCGGCAAAGCGGGCATAGTTCTTCTTTTGGTAATCCAGCTCGATCTGTGCCGTGCGCAGGTGGGCCTGGGCCGAGGTAAGGTCACTCAACAGGTTGGTGCGGTCCAGTTCGGCAATGACCTGTCCGCGCCTCACCACGCTGTTATAGTCCACATACAGCCGCTTGACGATACCCGACACCTGTGTACCCACATCGACGGTCTTGACAGGCTCGATGGTTCCTGTGGCGGTGATGGTCGTGGAGATGTCACCGGGCTCGACTTGGGTGGTCTGGAAATTGATGACCTCGTTCTTGCCCTTGTTGGCAACCGTTGCGATGATGCCTGCAATGATGAGCAGGGCAAGCACGGCCAGGATGATTTTTGTTCTCTTCTTCATGATGATCTATCGTTTTGTTGTTGAATTCAGAAATTGACGGGCTCGCCGTTGTAGTACTTGAGCAGGGCCATATTGAGCAGGGCCTCATACTTGGCTCGCAGCATCTGCTGGATGGCGGTGCTCAGGTTGGTCTTGTCCTGCGTCAGTTCAACGATGTTTTTCAGGCCCAGGCGGAACTGCTCACTGGTCAGGTCATAGCTCTGGCGGCAGTAATCCACTTTCTCTTTGGCAGCGATGTAGCGTTGCTGGTTGTTGCGGCCCTGCAGCCAGTAGTTCTCGATGGTTTTCCACAGGGTCTTTTGGGTCTCGACCATGTCCAGATAGGCGGTTTCGCGCTCCAGGCGGGCTCTGGCGACAGCATTCTTGGTCCTGCCATGGTCCCAGATGGGGATGCTCAGGCTCACGCCGATGCCGTTGTTCCACTGGTTTTTCAACTGGGTGAACATGTTGCCGTTGCCCGTTGAGTTGGTGGTGCTGATGCCGGCGCTGGCATTGATCACAGGCCTGCTGCCTGCCTTGGCAATCTCCTCGTCGATATAGGTCTTGTCCATCGCCAGCTGCTGCGCTTTGATCTCGGGTCGCGAGGCGACGGCATTCTGGAACACCGTCTGCTTGTCGGGCAGGTCGGCCAGCACATCGCCCGTCAACTGCGGGTCGGCCAGCAGCAGCGTCTCGTCCCCGTCAAGCTCCATCAGCTGCTTGAGCTGCAGGCGGTAGCCGTCGAGGGCGGTCTCGTCGGCAACTTTCTGGTACTTGTCCTGGGCCAGCTGCGACTCGAACTGCGACACGTCGGCCTTGTTGAGCAGGCCTGCCTGCTTGCGGGCGCGTGCCTGTTCGAGTTGGGTCTCGGCCAGGGCAATCAGTTCGTCGTCATGATTCACGGCATCCTGCGAGTAGAGAATCTGCACATACAGCTGCGTGATTTGCTCCTCGATGTTCAATTCGCTGGCCTGCACCTGCAGTTCGGCAATCTGCGAATTGATTTCGGCCAGGCGGATGTTGTTTTTGGTCTGGCCGCCGTTGTACAGGTTCATCGAGGCATTCAGACCATAGTTGCCGCTGTAGCTGTTCTTGTTGCTGAACGATACCACCTCAGAGCCGATGACGCCGCTGTAGCTCTCCTGGAACGGGCGGTTGCTCACATACTGGCTGGTGGAGAAGTCCACGGTGGGCAGGCGGTTGGCCTTGGCATCCTTCAGGTCAATCTGCGAATTGAGAACCCTCACCTTGTTGCGCTGCACGGTGATATTCTGCTGCTTCGCCCAGTTGATGCAGTCCTGCAACGTCCAGGTATAGGGCTTCTCGACCGCTGCGGGGCTCGTTTGGGCTATGGCGCCTGGGGCCGTGAGGGCCATGCAGGCGGCCAATATTATACTGCCGATTGATTTCATACGAACTGTCATATATTGCTTGCTTTTATCTCTTTTTGTTTATTAGACGCGCCAGAGCGCTAAAAAGCTTCACGCGAAGCGGGAAAAATGTCACTTGGCTTGCTTTTTTCAAGTATCTGCAACAGGATTATGCTGCAAATATATAATGTGAACCCTTTGTTACCAAGTATTTTTGCCGCCTATTATTGCCGACAGACACTGTTCCCCCTCTCTTGCGTCTGATTTGTGGATAAATCTAGCTAAGAAGCCGGTATGAGGCAAAATCGGTTTTTGGGCATGTTTGTAGCCCGTATGTCATCTCTAAGGGGTCCAAATGGGCCGTTTATCCCCGTTTTTAATAAGGTGAAAAGCAAAAACTTGAAATTTTTATGTCCCACATTCAGAAATTGATGTATATTTGCAGGCTGAAAAAGACGTTTGAAGCGAAATTTAACAAAATTTAATTAAATAATTAACAAATCAAATGCAAACTAAAGGTTTTATTCGAGTC
>JAEEGI010010026.1_pt1 | contig 20622 bp, 24 predicted proteins | sample 8958751 | NCBI WGS metagenome assembly JAEEGI01 (sample SAMN16246545, study PRJNA631951) | gut metagenome | biome: gut microbiome; feature: rumen; material: KS-attached | host: Bos | place: Iran: Karaj | collected 2018-10 | reverse complement strand
AACCGCAGCCGCGTGAAGAGCGGATCCATGGACGGGGTCCTCTGTTACAGCGGTTATATCCTGGATGAAGAAGGGAAACCCGCCCTCGTGATATCCCTGATGGTCAATGGCGCCACGGCCAAGACGGCCGTCCTCCGGGATACCCTGGGCGCCCTCATCGAGGCGATGCTGTAGGCAATTCGGCCGTTTTATTACTGCTTTTCGAATATTATTCACTATCTTTGTAGATAGACAAAACAGAAACCGCATGGCAAACGGAACTATAACCCAGGTCGTGGGACCGGTGGTGGACGTGCATTTCGGCCAGGAAGGGGGGCTGCCCCGGATCCATGAAGCGCTGGAAATCAAACGGGAAAACGGACGGACGCTCGTCGTGGAGGTGCAGCAGCACATCGGCGAAGACACGGTCCGCTGCGTGGCGATGGACTCCACCGACGGCCTGAGCCGCGGCATGCAAGCCGCTCCCACGGGCAAGCCCATCGCGATGCCCGTCGGTGCGCAGATCCGCGGCCGCGTGATGAACGTCGTCGGAGAAACCATCGACGGCATGGAGGAACTTTCGCGGGACGAAGTCCTGCCGATCCACCGCGAAGCCCCGAAATTCGAGGACCTCACCACCTCGCAGGAAGTCCTGTTCACGGGCATCAAGGTCATCGACCTGCTGGAGCCCTACCTCAAGGGCGGCAAGATCGGCCTGTTCGGCGGCGCCGGCGTGGGCAAGACCGTCCTGATCAAGGAACTTATCAACAACATTGCGAAGGCCCACAACGGCTTCTCCATTTTCGCCGGCGTGGGTGAGCGTACCCGTGAGGGCAACGACCTGCTCCGCGAGATGATTGAATCCAATGTCATCCGCTACGGCGACGCCTTCAACAAAGCCATGGAAGAGGGCAAGTGGGACCTGTCCCTCGTGGACAAGGAGGAACTCCGCAAGTCCCAGGTATCCATGGTGTTCGGCCAGATGAACGAGCCGCCGGGCGCCCGTTCCAGCGTCGCCCTGAGCGGCCTTACGCTGGCGGAATCCTTCCGTGACAGCGATACCGGCGAAGGTCCCCGCGACATCCTGTTCTTCATCGACAATATCTTCCGATTCACCCAGGCGGGTTCCGAGGTGTCGGCCCTGCTCGGCCGCATGCCTTCCGCCGTGGGATACCAGCCGACCCTCGCCACGGAAATGGGTCAGATGCAGGAACGCATCACATCCACCAAGAACGGGTCCATCACCTCGGTGCAGGCGGTCTATGTCCCGGCCGACGACCTTACGGACCCGGCACCGGCGACCACCTTCTCCCACCTGGACGCGACCACGGTCCTGAGCCGTAAGATCACTTCCCTGGGTATCTACCCGGCGGTGGACCCGCTGGAATCCACTTCCCGTATCCTGGACCCGAACATTGTGGGCAAGGAGCATTACGAGACCGCCCAGCGCGTGAAGCAGATCCTCCAGCGCTTCCAGGAGCTCCAGGACATCATCGCCATCCTGGGCATGGACGAGCTTTCGGACGAGGACAAGACCACGGTCAACCGCGCCCGCCGTGTCCAGCGTTTCCTGTCCCAGCCGTTCCATGTGGCCGGCCAGTTCACCGGCGTCCCGGGCGTGATGGTTTCCATCGAGGACACCATCCGCGGCTTCAACATGATCCTGGACGGCGAGGTGGACTACCTCCCGGAACAGGCCTTCCTGAATGTGGGTACGATCGAGGATGCGATTGCAAAGGGTGAGAAACTGCTGGCTGCCGCGAAGGAATAATGGACTGTATCGCCTTACATATCGTATCGCCCGAGGGTACGCTCGTGGAACAGACGGTGTCGGCCGTGACGCTGCCGGGGACTGTCGGACCGTTCGAGGTCCTGAAGAACCATGCGCCGATCATCTCTTCCTTGGAGAAGGGAGAGATCGTGTATGTGTCCGATGGAACGGAACATCGGCTTCCCATCGCTTCCGGCTTCGTGGAAGTGCGTAAAAACCAAGTGGACGTTTGCGTGGAAGTATGATCCTGGCGTGGCTCATATCGCTCTTTCTCTTGGCGGATCCTTCACCTGCGATGCAGGTTCAGGATGACAGTGCTGTCATTCTGGATGCCGGCGGAGAATCCGTGGAGGAAGAACTCGATGTGGCGGAGATTATCTTCGATCACATCGGTGATGATTATGAGTGGCACATCTTCACCTGGGGGGACAAGCATGTGGCCCTGCATCTCCCGGTGATCGTGCACAGTTCCACGGGCTGGCATGTATTCTCGTCCGGGAAGCTTTCGCACGGAGCCACTTACGAGGGCCTGAAAATCGCGCAGGAGGACCCTCACAAGGGGAAGATTGTGGAAGTGGACAGCGGGAAGCGCCCCCTGGACATTTCCATTACCAAGAACGTGCTTTCGCTGATGATGTCCAGCCTGCTGCTCCTCATCGTCATCCTCCTCACGGCCCGCTGGTATAAGAGGCACGACGTGCTGAATGAGGCCCCGACGGGCATCGCCGCCCTGATGGAGCCGCTCGTGATGATGGTCCACGACATGGCCCGCGAGAACATCGGCGAGGCGGATTACCGCAAGTATTCCCCTTATCTGTGCATGGCGTTCCTGTTCATCCTGCTGAACAATTTCCTGGGCATCATGCCGTTCTTCCCGGGCGGGGCGAACCTGACGGGCAATATCGCCTGTACCCTGGTACTGGCGCTCTTCACTTTCTTCACGGTGAACTTGACGGGCTCCAAGCACTACTACCAGGAAATGTTCAACAATCCGGAAGTCCCGGTGTTCCTGAAGCCCATCATGCCCGTCATCGAGGTCTTCAGCGCCCTGATGAAGCCGGTGTCCCTGACCATCCGACTGTTCGCGAATATGCTCGCCGGCCATATCATGATCCTGTGCATGGTGTGCATCATCTTCATCATGGCCAAGTACGGGGCGGTCCTGACCGGAGGGATGTCGTTTGTGAGCGTCCTGTTCGGAGTGTTCCTGGATGCGCTGGAATGCCTGGTGGCCTTCATCCAGGCCTATGTGTTCACCACCCTTTCATCGATCTATATCGGGCTCGCCAGGGCCCATGGAGAATAACTGTTAAAACCATAAGACTATGTTACTTGTTACCATGATTCTTCAGGCGGCCGCCGGAGCGGTCCTCGGAAAGGTCGGAGCGGCCATCGGCGCCGCCCTCGCGGCGTTCGCCGGCGCGTACGGCATTGCCAAAATCGGCAAGAGCACGATGGAGTCCATCGCCCGCCAGCCCGAAGCGGCCGGCAATATGCGCACCACGCTGATCATCGCGGCCGGTATGATTGAGGGCGCATCCCTGCTGGCCATCATCGTTTGTCTGTTGGTCGTTTTCCGCTAGCCGATGCAACTCATTACGCCCGACGCCGGCCTCCTTTTCTGGATGGTCGTCATCTTCGGCCTCGTCTTCTTCCTGCTGGCGAAGTTCGGTTTCCCGATCATCACTTCGATGGTCGAGAAGCGGAATACCACCATCGAGAAGTCGCTGAAGGACGCCCATGAGATCGAGGCACGGATGGGGCAGATGGTCGAGGAGCACGCCCGGATGCTGGACGAGGCCCGCAAGGAGCAGGCCCAGATTCTCCGGGAGGCCACTGACACCCGCAACAAGATCCTCGCGCAGGCGAAGGATGATGCGCGGGAGGAAGCGGCCAAGATTCTCGCCGAAGCCCGTACCGAGATCGAGGCCGAGAAGGAAGCCGCCCTGCGCGACGTCCGCAAGGAAGTCGCCGTGCTTTCCGTGTCCATCGCCGAGAAGATCCTCCGCAAGGAGCTCGCCGACGACGGAGAGCAGCGCGAATACATTGACAGGATGGTCGAAGAGACCGTCCGGGAAGACGCCCGCTCATGAATGACAGCATCATCCGGACCAGGTATGCCGATGCCCTGGTGAAGTACGTCCGGGAGACCGGGAACGGCGAATCCGTCTGTGCGCAGGCGGAAAAGCTTGCCCGCGTCCTCGGAGAAGTACCCGACCTGTCCCGGATGATCGCCGCCAAGGATGTGGTGAGCCCCGCCAGGAAACGGGAACTGCTCCATGCGGCCCTCGGCGAGCCGATGACCCCGGAATTGGACCGTTTCATCGATCTCCTGATCGAGAACGGCCGGATCGGAGCCCTGCGCATGATCCTGCTGGATTTCGGGGACCGGTACCGGCGGAGCATCGGCATCCGGAAGGCGCACCTGAAGGTGGCGGTACCGCCGCCGGAGGGCCTTCTGACACGGCTCAAGGCCCTTGTCAAGGAACGCACCGGAGACGAGGCCGACATCGAGGTGGAGGTGGACCCGGACCTGATCGGCGGGTTCGTTTTCGACATCGACGACGCGTTGATCGACAAGAGCGTCGCCCACAAACTGGAGATCATCCGGCTCCAGTTCATTGAAAAGAACAGAAGAATCGTATAGCCATGCCCAATGCGATAAAACCCAGCGAAATTTCCGAAGTGCTGCTCAGCCAGCTCCGGGATATCAAGAGCGATCTCCAGTTCGAGGAGATCGGCAAAGTCCTGCAGGTCAGCGACGGCGTCGTCCGTATCTACGGACTGGACCATGCCGAAGCCGGCGAACTGCTGGACTGCGGGAACGGCGTGATGGCCGTCGTGATGAACCTGGAGCCAGACAATGTTGGCGCCGTCCTGATGGGCCCGACAGACCTGTTGAAGGAGGGGGCCGTTGTCCGGCGTACCCGCCGCATCGCCTCCATCCCGGTGAGCGAGGAGCTGGTGGGCCGCGTCGTGGATCCGCTCGGCAACCCGTTGGACGGCCTGGGCAACATCGGCGGGGAGAAAGTGGACATGCCCCTGGAACGCAAGGCACCGGGTGTCATCTACCGTCAACCTGTCCATGAGCCGCTGCAGACGGGCCTCAAAGCCATCGATGCGATGATCCCGATCGGTCGCGGCCAGCGTGAGCTCATCATCGGCGACCGCCAGACGGGCAAGACCGCCCTCGCCATCGACACCATCATCAACCAGCGGGACAACTTCCTGAAGGGGGATCCGGTCTATTGCATCTATGTGGCCGTGGGCCAGAAGGGATCCACAGTCGCGAGCATCGTCAAGACCCTCCGCGATTACGGCGCGATGGACTACACCATCGTCGTGGCCGCCACCGCTGCGGATCCGGCCGCCCTGCAGTACTACGCGCCCTTCGCCGGCGCCGCCATCGGCGAGTATTTCCGCGATACGGGACGACATGCGCTGGTCGTATATGACGATCTTTCCAAGCAGGCCGTCGCCTACCGCGAAGTGTCCCTGATCCTGCGCCGTCCTTCCGGCCGCGAGGCCTATCCGGGCGATATCTTCTATCTGCATTCCCGTCTCCTCGAGCGGGCTGCGAAGATCATCGGCCAGCAGGAAGTGGCGGAAAAGATGAACGACCTCCCGGAAGCCCTGAAAGGCAAAGTGCGCGGCGGCGGTTCCCTGACCGCCCTCCCGATCATCGAAACGCAGGCGGGCGACGTCTCCGCCTACATCCCGACCAATGTCATCTCCATCACCGACGGCCAGATCTATCTGGAAACCGGCCTGTTCAACCAGGGAATCCGGCCGGCCATCAACGTGGGTATCAGTGTCTCCCGTGTGGGTGGCAGCGCCCAGGTGAAGTCCATGAAGAAGGTGGCGGGAACCCTGAAGATCGACCAGGCGCAGTATGCCGAGCTCGAGGCTTTCTCCAAGTTCTCTTCCGACATGGACAAGGTCACGGCGATGGCCCTGGACAAGGGCCGCAAGAACAACCAGCTCCTGATCCAGCCCCAGTACAGCCCGATGCCCGTCGGAGAGCAGATTGCCGTCCTGTACTGCGGCACGAACGCCCTCATGCGCGACATCCCCGTGAACCGCGTCCGCGAATTCCAGGACATGTTCCTGGACCGCATCCGCGCCGCTCACAAGGCCGATGTCCTTGAGCCCCTCTCCGCCGGGAAGATGACCGACGAAATCGGCGCCATCCTCCGCGATACCGCCGCCTCCGTCATCACCGGCATGTCCGATTGTTGATCATCCTTCCGGGTTTTCCTTTTGTCAATCCGAGCGTAGTCGAGAAATCCCATGCCGTCATTGAAAGAAATAAAGGGCCGCATCGGTTCCGTCAAAAGCACGCTGAAGATCACTTCCGCGATGAAGCTTGTCGCTTCCGCCAAGCTCCGCAAGGCGCAGCAGACCATCGAAGGCATGCGTCCTTATGAACGGAAGCTGCAGGGGATGCTGGACCATCTGATGGCCTCCGGTGCGAAAGTGAGCGGGGAGTTCACCCGTACCCCGCAGGAAGGTGTCCCGGTCCGTCAACGGATCGCCCTTGTCGCCTTCGCCTCCAACTCTTCCCTTTGCGGTGCATTCAATGCCAATGCGTTCCGTCTCGCCTTGGAAACGGTCCGTTCCTATGGGGATGCCGATGTCACCGTTTACAGCATCGGCCGCAAGATGGCCGATTCCATGCGCAAGTGCGGCCATCCCTCACCGGCGGATTTCCAGAAACTGGCCGACAAGCCGTCCTACGCCCCCGCCGCCGAACTGGCCGGAAAGCTGATGGATGATTTCCGGGAAGGCCGCCTCGACCGCGTGGACCTCGTTTACAATCACTTCGTTTCTTCCGGCAAGCAGGTTTCCGTCCGGGAGACCCTTCTTCCGATGGGCGCTGCCGTTCTGAGCGGATCCGGAGGTATGGCCGAGGAATCTGATTTCGATTACATCCTCGAACCCTCCGCTTCGGAGCTCCTCGAAGAACTCCTTCCCAAATCCCTGAAGCTGAAGTTTTACACGGCCCTGCTGGACAGCAACGCATCTGAACACGCCGCCCGCACCGTCGCGATGCAGACGGCCACCGACAATGGCGAAGACCTTCTCCAGGAGCTCACCCTCCAGTACAACAAATCCCGCCAGCAAAAGATCACTTCGGAAATCCTGGATCTTGCCGGCGGGAGTCAGGAACAGTAGAAGGGAGCGTTACTCCTCTTTCATGCGGTATTCCTCAGGAATGATGGATACCGCTTTTTCGTAGTCCTCCGCATTGACCTTGACCTCGATGGGCTGGGCGTAGTTGAGGCAAGGATAGGGGGAGGAAGCGCCGAAGACACCGGCGGGGATGCCGTTGTCCCGCAGCATGCCGGCGAGGATTTCGGCGGGCACGGGCTCGGAGAACTTCGCGACGGTCTTGAATTTCTGGGTGTCAGTCGTTTCCATGGTTTCTGAAGTATTGTTCGATGGCGCTCATGACCCGGACGAGGTCGCGGGACAGGCCTTCGGCCTGCCAGCCGCCCAGGACGGGCGTAAGGGTGATGCGGTCCTCCCACATCCGGGCGGCCCGGTTCAGCGGGGAGGACAGGTGGAAGCGGAGCGCGCCGTCCGGTTCGTCCTCCAGGACATAACCGCGGCCGCGCAAGGCCTCGACGATGCCGTCCCGCGCCAGGGCGGGATCGCCTTTCACACGGATATTCCGCTTCTGGTAACCGAAGAACGGATAGACGAGGGACATGACGCCGAGCAGGGCGAGAATCCACCAGACGGATTTCCAGCCGTGCTGGAAAGCGACGGAAATGTCCTTGGACACCATGCCTGTCGCCATCAGGATGCCGATAATGACGGCAAGGAGCAGCGAAATCTGGATGAAATACTTGAGGGCTCTGCGGATGTAGGTCATTTCTGGAGTTTTTTCTTGAGAGCCCGGACGACGAAGAGGGCCCGGGCGTAGAAGTTCACGTTGAGGGCGGTCCGGCGGACGCCTTGGAGGGCCAGGTTCTGCGGCGTATAGAACCCTTGCACGTCGGCCAGGCTTTGCTGGACAGCTTTCCCCTTGGCTTCGATGTTCGCGTGGCTGCGGTGGATGGCTTCCGTGAGCTCATCCAGCGTCTTGATGTCCCGATAGTCAATCATCGTCGTCATCGGAGAAAAAGAGTTTGACGAAAAGCGGCACGAAGGTGTCCTTGAACAGGGAATTCCGCTTGCGGATCAGGATCCAGAGACCGATTCCCAGCAGGACTGCCACGCCGATGGCGGACCAGGCATAACTGCCGATCAATTCGCCCAGGAGCAGGATGAGGCCGAAGGACAGGACCAGTGTCAGGCTGATTCCCACGCCCAGGATGAGGAAAAGCCCCACCAGTTTGGACGCGGTGACAGACAACCCCTTCGCCGTCCGGAGCTTCACGTCTTCCAGGCGGAGGTCGATATATTCCTTGGCTTCGCGGGACAGGTCCTCGGCGGGCCGGGAGAAGTTGCTCATGCCTCAGGGGCCTGCTCTTCGGGCCCGGGATTCTCGGCGAAGGTTTCCTCGGCTTCCTCCTCAGCCTGCTTGAGGGCGTTTTCCAGCCGTTCCAACTGCTTGAGGAGCATTTCGCGGGTGCTTTCCTTGATTTCAGTGCCCTTTTCGCGGAGGGTTTCGCGGAGGTCCTTGATGGAGGCCTTGGCCTGGGCGGTCTTTTCATCGACCTTGGAGCCCAGGTCACCCAGGTTCTCCTTGAGGTCATCGTAGCCGTTCTCAGCGGCTTTCTTCACACGGGCGCGGGTTTTCCAGCCCTTGTCCGGAGCATAGAGGATGCCGATGGCGGCGCCTGCGGCGAGGCCCGCGAGGAGGGAGAAGAAGGATTTCTTGCTAGCCATAACGATGTGGTTTTAAATCAGTTCGCGGATGATTTCGTCGGAGACGAAGAAATGGTCCTCGGGAATCCGGTACCGGTCGCCCGTGCGGACCAGGGCTCCGTTCTCCAGGAGTCGTCCGATATCCTCCTTACTGCAATTTCCGTGCAGGAAGCCCGCGTCGATGCCTTTGTCAGTCCGCAGGGCGAGCATGACGGTTTCGACAAGCGTGTCTTCCGGGGAAAGGGTCTCGGTCGTCGTGGTCCAGTTTCGAAGGGCTTTGCTGTTCCATGACCGGGTGTTTCCCTGGAAAGAGTGAGCCCCAGGGCCGATTCCGACATAGGGACGACGCTCCCAGTAGCCCCCGTTATGGATGGCTTCGAAGCCTTTCCTGGCGAAGTTGGAGATTTCGTAGTGATGGTAGCCGGCGGCGGACAGTTTCTGACAGAGCATGTCATATTGGCGCCTGCACAAGGCATCGTCGGCTTCGGCATACCGGCCTTCCTGCACCAGATCCGCCAGGGCGCTTTCTCCCTCGACGGTCAGCTGGTAGCAGGAGATGTGCTCCGGACCCAGGGCGACGGCCTGGTCGATGGTGTCGGCCCAGACCTCGTCGGAGAGATGGGTGATGCCGAAAATGAGGTCGATGCTGATGTTTTCGACCCCGGCTTCCCGCGCGATGCGGAAGGCTTCCCGAGCCCGGGCGGCATCGTGCCGGCGGTTCATCCACTGCAGCATCCCGTCGTCGAAGGACTGGACGCCGATGCTCAGCCGGTTCATGCCGAGGGAAAGGAGGCTTTCGACATAGCCGCGTCCTTTCTCGACGATGTCTTCCGGATTCACTTCCAGCGTGAATTCCCGGTACGGACCGCCGTGCCCGACTTCGTCCAGGGTGATGAGGATGCGGGTCAGGACGGAAAGCGGCAGCACCGAGGGGGTGCCGCCACCGAAATAAAGGGTTTTCGGGTCGTCGTCCATTTCCCGCGCCCGCTTGCGTATCTCCGCACAGACACCGTCGGCATAGGCCTTGAAACAACTTTCATCGGCGATTTCCGAGTAAAAGTCGCAGTATGTGCAGAACTGCTTGCAGAAGGGGACGTGGACGTAGATCATACGGTTAGCGCAGCATCAGTTCGGAGCGGCCGAGGAAGGCCTTGTCGGTGTAGGCCTCGACGGTGTAGATGCCCTTGCCGAGGTTGCTCATGTCCTTGACATAGATGCTCAGCTCCACATCCTGGCCTTCGTAATCGACCTCACGGGAGGCGGAGGCCGTCATGGTCTCGCCACCGACGGTGAAGTCCGAGGAAGAGTTGTTCAGCAGGATGACGCCGTTCGGGTCCTTGACGCGCACATAGACGCGGATGGGGCCGCGCTCGGCGATTTCGTTCTCCACGAGGGTCAGGGTGGTGACAAAATAGGTGACGCGGCTGGAACGGTCGGTGACGCGGTCGGATCCGTTGTAGGCCGCGAGGTGCAGACCCCGGCCCTTGATGACGGAACCCGCGGCCACCTGGCCGGAGAGGTTCTCGACCTGGCGGGTCAGGTTCTCATTGGCCTGACGGCTTTCGGCGGCCTCTCTCCGAGCGGCGGCGGCATCGGCGGTGAGCTGCTTGTTCAGGGTGTTCAGGGAGTCGATCTGGACGATGTAGCCGCGCATGATGGAGCGCAGGGTGCCCAGTTCCTTCTCATACTGGCGGATCTTGGCGCGGTTCGTGGCCTCGGTCTTGGACAGTTTGTCGATGAGGAGGGCCACCTGTTCGCGGGAAGTGTCCAGCTGGCTGTTGATGCTTTCGTATTCGGAGTTCAGGCCTTCAAAGTCACTTTGCAGGTTGAGGAGCTGTTGCGTCAGCTCGGCTTTTTCGCCTTCGAGCTCGTTCACGAGGCTGCTCTTCTGGCTCCAGATCCAGGCCAGGGCGCCGGCGAGGGCCAGGGCGGCGACAGCCAGGATGATGGTCGCGGTCTTGAGTCCGCCGTTTCTGTTTTTCTTTTCACGCTCTTCGCGTTCGATTCTCTCGAGGGGATCTTCAGTCATGGTGTTTTTCGTTTTAATTATCTGCAAATATATTTATATTTGTGAAAATTGTCAATAATCATACCATGGAAAACGTCTTTGCACAGCGTGTGGAGGCCATTCGGTCCCTTATGCGGGAGAATGGCTGGGATGCCGTCATCCTGACGGGCAGCGACCCCCATGCCAGCGAGTATCCGGCCCGCCGGTGGAAACAGGTGGAATGGGTGTCCGGTTTCACGGGCGAGGCGGGGGACCTCTGCATCACCCTGGACCATGCCGGCCTGTGGACCGATACGCGGTATTTCATCCAGGCAAACAAGCAGCTGGCCGGAACCGGCATCGAATTGCATAAGATGCGTGTGCCCGAGCAGGTGCCCATCCCGCAGTGGCTGGCTTCCCGCGGCTTCGAGGAGCCGGTCATCGCCGTGGACGGCCTGTGCCAGACGGTGTCCGCCGTCGCGGGCTTGAAAGCCGCGCTTGGCGGAGACGTACGCATCGTGTCCGTTCCGGACATGCTCTCTCCGCTGTGGACGGACCGCCCTGCGATTCCGTCGACCCCGATCATCACCCTGGGTGAGGACCTGACGGGAGAATCCCGCGAGGCGAAGATCCATTGGCTCCGCAAGTGGATGATGCGGCAGGAGGTCGACGCAATCTTCCTCACCGCCCTGGACGAGATCGTTTGGCTGCTGAATGTGCGGGGATCCGACGTGGACTACAATCCTGTGGTGATCTCTTATCTGCTTGTGACGATGGACGATGTGTACTGGTTCGTCCGCAAGGATGATTTCACCGAGCCCGACGAGGAAACCCAGGCCAGTTTCGACGAACTGGCGGCCGACGAGGTAACGCTCTGCGACTATGCGGAAGCCTGCCTCGCCTTGTCCACGTATGTCGACGAGGAAGTGGACCGGATCTATGTGGATCCGTCCACGCTGAATCTCCACATCCGCGAGTATCTGGATGAATGCGGCTATGACGTGGTGGAGGGGCTATCTCCCGTGCCGCTCCGCAAGTCGGTGAAAAACCGCGTGGAGATAGAAGGAATGCGGGAGGCGCACCTGGAGGACGGCCTGGCCGTAGAGCAGTTCCTCTACTGGCTGGAAGGCCAGGTGGGGCGTGTGGACGAATGGGAAGCCGCCTGCAAGTTACAGTCCCTGCGGGCGCAGATCCCCGGTTACCGGGGTGACAGTTTCGAGACCATATCGGCCTACGGGCCCGGCGCCGCATTGCCGCACTACGTTACACCGCGCACGGGTGCTCCGGTTCTGGAACCGCGCGGCCTTTACCTGGTCGATTCCGGCGGCCAGTACCTCTTCGGTACGACGGATATTACGCGTACCGTTCCCCTCGGTCCCTGCACAGCCCTGGAGAAGGAAGATTACACCCTCGTGATGAAATGTCACATCGACCTTTCCATGGCGGTATTCCCGCAGGGCACCTGCGGCTGTCACCTCGACATCCTTGCCCGGAACCCGCTCTGGCAGGCCAAACGGAACTTCGGTCACGGTACCGGCCACGGCATCGGCTTCTATCTCAATGTCCATGAAGGCCCGCAGGAATTCCGGCAGAACTTCAACGCCTACCCGTACGTTCCGGGCATCATCAACACCATCGAACCGGGCCTGTACCGGGAGGGCATGCACGGCGTACGCCACGAGAACGTCGTCCTGGTCCGCGAGGATGGAACCAACGACTTCGGCACCTGGTATTCCTTCGAGACCCTGACCCTCTGCCACTACGACACCTCCGTCCTCGTCCGCGACCTGATGACCCCCGACGAAATCGCCTGGCTCAACGCCTACAACGAACACGTCTACCGCACCCTCTCCCCGCGCCTTCCCGCCGACATCGCCGCCTGGCTGCGGGAGAAGACCAGGGCGATCTAAGGAAGCTGTCATTCCGAGGAGAGCTTGGACGATGAAGGACTTTCCTCTCCTGCACGGCCGTCGAATGGAAGTGCCTATCTTCCAATGTCTTATGTAATGATGACTGCGCTTTGTGGAGCAGTCATCATTACGTATTTGACTACTAGTCAATCATTTCCATTCGACGCTTTTTTCAGTGGCATGTGCAGGAATCGCGCGATTTGCTCATCCAAAGCCTCTGTTTGGGGTCTCAGCCGGAGGAATAGGTCGAATTTCTCGTCCGTCGTCATGGACAAGATGTCGTGGATGTCTTCAATGAAGTGGCTCTTCAGCAGAAAAGAGGTCATCTGTTGGTAAGGAGCGTCGCTTTTGCCCACGAACACCTCGTTGATGTCATACTCACTGCCGGTTGTCGCATGCATGGACGTAATCATATCCACGCCGGTGTCAAAGAACCGGTTTGCCGCATTATAGTCGATACAGTTGTAGGTGGTGATGATGAAGTCCGTGAGTTGCAACCCTTCCTTTCGGGTCAGCGGCTTGAAGATCCGGTCTAGTTGCTCGTAGTTCAAGGGCTTCCCGGCTTTGAATTGCGCTTTCACTTCCTTGACGGCCTTCTGGAGCGGCCATCGGGCGTCCCGGATGACCAGCTTCTCGGAAAATGGGTGGTCGGACGATGCATAGGCCAGAAAGTTCCACCGGTATTCTTCGGCCTTTCCCACCAGCCTTCGTTCCACAGGGTTGTTTCCGACGTAGATCAGATTTGTGCGCCCTTTCTTGTCTCCGAACTTCTGCGCCCAGCCGTAACGGCCGCGAAGAACATGCCCCTTGGTGCGGCATCGCCCATTCCATTGGCGCGAAAAGAACGTATTGACCTCCCGCTTGAAGTTCCCCAGGTCAGCTTTGCTCTTTGCCCGAACGGAATCATGGACATGATCCGGCATCTGGCACAGGCTCAGCACCTGGATTCCATGCCTTCGGGCGAGGATGCAGAACAGGGTGAAATGGACCAGATGGTCGCTGTAGGAATAGAAGAGTACGCCGTCATCGGCGCTCCGCTGGTAACAATGGGTCAAGATATCCCTGAAAAACTTCCGACGCTTCATATCTCGCAACAGAAGGCAGAATGGGCCTTCCCGGACGAATTTCGGAAAGAATCTCCAAAATCGCAAAAAGTTGGCCGTCGAATGGAAGCGGTTGATTGACAGGATTTTATGACAATGTGACCAATCTTTATTGTGCGGTCATGATTGCGCAAATGATTGGTGTTCAGTAATTTACGTTCGACGGGTAATCGGTCGACAGAGCGGGAGCAGCCTGTCTTTTCTTCAAGTCCTGTGCAATCCAAAGCACCCACTCATCGACATTGTCGGTGAGTTCGGTGGGATAGGGGATATCCAGCCGCACGTCCGGTCTGATGCCTTCCTTGTCGATGCCGCGGTCGGGCAGGTGGTAGGAGACGATCATGGGGACCAGGTTAGAATGGCCGCTGAACGGTAGGTCGACACTGCGGCAAAATAAAGAGCGTCGAATGGAATTGTCTGATAGTTATGGAATTACATAAATTAGACTGCGCTATTTGGCGCAGTCATTATTGTACAAATAATTGAGACTAAGGTGTTTCCATTCGACGGGTTCGGAGCGGAGAAAGGTAATGCTTCTGAGGGCCGGAGTGGGGCCCTACGGATGCACCAGCGTGCCGACCTTTTCGCCCTTGATGAGCTTGGTGAGGTTGCCGGTGGCGTTCATGTCGAAGACGATGATGGGCATCCGGCCGTCGGAGCAGAGGGCGTAGGCGGTCTGGTCCATGACCTTGAGGTGTTTGGAAATGGCTTCGTCGAAGGTGAGTTCGTCATACTTGACGGCGGTGGGGTCCTTTTCCGGGTCGGCGGTATAGACGCCGTCCACGCGGGTGCCCTTGAGGAGGGCGTCGGCACCGATTTCAAGGGCGCGCAGGGCGGCGCCGGAGTCGGTGGTGAAGAACGGATTGCCGGTGCCGCCGGCGATGAGGGCGACGCCGCCGCGCTCGAGCACCTTCACCGCGTCGTCCCGCATGTAGTACTTCGCGACGGGTTCCATGGGCGTGGCCGTAAAGACCTGGGCTTCAACGCCTTCATCCTTGATGAACATGGAGAGGGCGAGGGAGTTGATGACCGTGGCGAGCATGCCCATCTTGTCTCCGTCCACGCGGTCGAAGCCTTTGCCGACGCCCTGGAGGCCGCGGAAGATGTTGCCGCCGCCGTTGACGATGGCAATCTGGAGGCCGGCCTTCGCGGCCGCCGCGATTTCCTTTGCGTAGGCGGACAGGCTTTCCGTGTCCAGGCCCTTTCCGGCGGGGCCCCCGAGGCTTTCGCCGCTGAGTTTGAGAAGGACTCTCTTGTACATGGTCATTCGGTTTGGATTTGTAACAAAAATATTGAAATATTATGAAAGATGCAAGAAAGACCGTATATTTGCATACTTACTAGACTAACGAAACAACCTATCTTATATGGCTAAATTCCTGACCTCCTCCATCGGCAAGAAATTCGTCCAGAGCGTGTCCGGCGCTTTCCTCGTGTTTTTCCTGCTCCTTCACGGCACTATCAACTTCTTCTCCGTGATCGACTCCTTGAACGGGAAATTCGGCAAGGTGGCCGAAGACGCGGTCCGCTTCACCACCGGCGACGGCTGGTTCCAGATCGGCTGCGACTTCATGAGCACCCCGTTCATCGACATCATGGTCCCGATCCTCGCCCTGGGATTCATCATCCACATCGGCTTCGGCATCTGGCTCTCCATCGAGAACTACACCAAGCGCGGCGGCATCAAGCGTTATGAGGTGGCCTCCAAGGCGAAGAACGACAGCTGGGCCGCGAAGAACATGTTCATCCTCGGCATCATCGTCTTGGGTCTTCTGGGCTTCCATCTGTCCCACTTCTGGGCCAAGATGCAGCTGCAGGAGTTCATGGGCGCTGAAGCGGAGAACCCGTACTACCTCCTGATGGTGACCTTCAAGAACTGGTGGATGGTGGCCCTGTACATCGTGTGGTTCATCGCCCTGTTCCTGCACCTGGAGCACGGTTTCTGGTCGATGTTCCAGACCATCGGCTGGAACAACAAGAAGTGGCTGAAGCGCCTCAAGGTGATCGGTATCATCATCGCCGCCGCGATCGTCCTCCTGTTCGTCTGCACCGCGGTCAACGCCTATGTCGAGGCGAACTTCGTCACGGCCTCCCACCAGTGGACGGAACCCCTTCTTGTAAAATTTTAAAAATTTATTTGCTTTTTAAATTTTTTCTCTACATCTTTGCAACAAGATGAGAACAATGATGGTCAATAACTTCTGGTGGCGCACTTGCAGTTCCGAGCTGTAAGTCGCATCGCCGTAGGTAGACCAACACCATAGGAGGCACGCTGACTTACAGCGTGCCTTTTTTCATGCAAAAATCATAAACCAAATAAAACACAAACACCATGAGACAGAAAAAGTACCTGCTCCCGGAGAGCGAAATCCCGACCCATTACTTCAACATCCAGGCGATCATGCCCAACAAGCCGCTGCCGTTCCTGCACCCCGCCACCAAGCAGCCGTTGAAGCCCGAGGACCTGTATCCGATCTTCTGCAAGGCCTGCGCCGACCAGGAACTCAACCAGACGGACGAATGGATCCCCATCCCGGAGCCGGTCCGCGAGCAGTACGCCGCCTACCGCTGTACCCCGCTCGTGCGCGCCTATGAGTTGGAGGAGGCCCTCGGCACCCCGGCCCACATCTACTTCAAGAACGAGTCCGTGTCCCCGGCCGGCAGCCACAAGCTGAACTCCGCCATCGCCCAGGCCTACTACGCCAAGGAGCAGGGCGTCACGAACCTCACCACCGAGACCGGCGCCGGCCAGTGGGGCGGCGCGCTCTCCTACGCGACCAAGAAGTTCGGCATCGACTGCGCCGTCTATATGGTCAAGGTGAGCTATGAGCAGAAGCCCTTCCGCCGTTCCATCATGCAGACCTTCGGCGCGGCCGTCACCCCGTCCCCGTCCATGTCCACCCGCGCCGGCAAGGACATCCTGACCGTCAACCCGAACGACCGCGGCTCCCTGGGCTGCGCCATCTCCGAGGCCATCGAACTGGCCATGAGCACCCCGAACTGCAAGTACGCCCTGGGTTCCGTGCTGAACCACGTGTGCCTGCACCAGACCATCATCGGCCAGGAAGCCGAGAAGCAGATGGCGATGACCGGCGAGTATCCCGACATCGTGATCGCCTGCTTCGGCGGCGGCTCCAACTTCTGCGGCCTGGCCCTCCCGTTCATGCGCCACAACATCCTGGAAGGCAAGAAGACCCGCTTTATCGCCGCGGAACCGTATTCCTGCCCGAAGCTTACCAAAGGCAAGTTCGAGTATGACTTCGGTGACGAGGCCGGCATGACCCCGCTCCTCCCGATGTTCACCCTCGGCCACACCTTCAAGCCCGCGTCCATCCACGCCGGCGGCCTGCGCTACCACGGTGCCGGCGTCATCCTCTCCCAGCTGATGAAGGACGGCTTCATGGAGGCGGTCGATATCGAGCAGCTCGACTCCTTCCGCGCCGGCGTCCTCTTCGCCCAGACCGAAGGCATCATCCCCGCCCCGGAGTCCTGCCATGCCATCGCCGCCACCATCACCGAGGCCCTCAAGTGCAAGGAGACCGGCGAGCAGAAGACCATCCTCTTCAACCTCTCCGGCCACGGCTTTGTCGATATGGCCGCCTACGACTCCTACTTCTCCGGTGAGATGCAGAACTATCACGTCACCAAGGAAGAGCTCGCCAAGTTCATCAAGAGTGCCGACGCGCTGAACCAATAAGGTTTCGGCACGATTTGTGAGAAAAACGGCGGGAATCGTAAGATTTTTGCCGTTTTTCATTATATTTGCATAATTGACTGAAACAAAACACGAAGAGACTATGTTACCGAAAGCGAAAGAAATTGTGGATTTAGCCGATCTGAAGATGAAGGATGCGGTGGATTTCCTGGAGGAAGACCTCAAGAACTACCGGGTGGGCAAGGCATCGCCGGCCATCTTCAATGCAGTTACCGTGGATTACTACGGTACGGCTACGCCGTTGAACCAGGTCGCTTCCATCACCACTCCGGACGCGAAGACGATTGCCATCCAGCCTTGGGAGCGCAGCATGATCGCCAAGATTGAGAAGGCGATCCTGGACGCCAACCTGGGTCTTACGCCGTCGAACAACGGTGAAATCATCCGTTGCATGGTGCCGGCCCTCACCGAGGACCGCCGCCGCGACCTCATCAAGAAGGCCAAGGCGCAGGGCGAGACCACCAAGGTGACGGTCCGCAACGCCCGCCGTGACGGCATCGACCAGCTCAAGAAAGCCCAGAAGAACGACGGCCTCTCCGAGGACGGCGAGAAGGAGGGTGAAGACGAGCTCCAGAAAGTGACCGACCGCCACGTCAAGAACATCGACGCCATCATCGCCGAGAAGGAAAAGGAAATTCTTACGGTCTAGTATTGGATTGTAAAAATTTTTATTTACCTTTGTCGAAACGGTTAGTTGAAATTATGCGATTTTACGTCCTCGGCTTTATCAAGTACTATTATCAGGAGAGATAATAGCCGGACGTCGTATATCCAATCAGCATAAAGATGTATGTTGGGCCGTCCGGATGAGGATGGCCCTTTTTTTGGACAGAAGAATGAAAAAAGTCGCGATATTGGGGCGTCGGGGCAGTTTCCACGAGGAGGCTGCCATGGCTTTTTATCAGGACGTTCCGCTGGACCTGCAGGGTTTCGACAGTTTCGAGCAGATGCTCGCGGCCTATGATTCGGCCGATGTCGACGCCGTGGTCATCGCCGTCGAGAATACGCTTTCCGGAGGACTTGTCCGGAATCTGGAACTGATCCACTCCGGTGGATACCAGGTGGTCGGCGAGGTCCATATCCCCGTCCATCATTATCTGATGGCGCTGCCCGGCCAGACCCTGGAATCCATCCGGGAAGTCCGCTCCCATGAAATGGCCCTGTATCAGACGCGTTCGTTCTTCGAGAAGAATTGCCCGGGGGTAACCCTGACCAAAACGTCCAGCACGGTGACCGGCGTGCAGGAGATCGTGTCGGGCCAGCTGAAAGGAGTGGGCGCCGTGGCGTCCCGGCTGGCCGCCAAGGAATACGGAATGGAAATCCTGGCCCGGGAGATCGAGTCTTCCAAGGACAACATGACCCGTTTTTTCGTGATCGACCGCTATTTCCGGTCCGAGAAGGCGGACAAGGCGTCCTGGTGTTTCACCCTGCCCCATAAGGCCGGCGCCCTTGCCCAGATCCTGACCATCCTGTCCTTCTATGAAATGAACCTGACCCGTATCCAGTCCCTGCCCATCCCGGGCTGCCCGTGGGAGTATTTCTTCTATGCGGACATCCGTTTCGACGATTCCGTCCGCTATCGGCAGGCGCTTTCGGCAGTCAGGCCCCTTCTGGCGGACCTGGATGTCATGGGAATTTACAAGGGTAGTTTTTGAGTTCCATAAAAATGTCAAGATATGAGAGAATCTAGCACGTCCAAAAGAATGGCCCGTCTGTCCCCGTCCATGACCTTTGCCATGAATCAAATGAGCAATGACTTGAAGGCAAAAGGGATTGACATCGTGAACATGACCCTGGGTGAGCCCGATTTCAACACCCCGGAGCATGTGAAAGCGGCCGCCTGCACCGCCTTGGAGGAGAATTATACGCACTACACTCCCGTAGGCGGCAGCCTCTCCCTGCGTGAGGCGATCAGCGACAAACTGCAGAAGGAAAACGGCCTGGCCTATGCCCCGGCGGATATCCTGGTGTCCAACGGCGCCAAGCAGAGTCTGTGCAATGTGGTCATGGCTCTCATCGACGAAGGAGACGAGGTCATCATCCCGGCGCCTTACTGGGTGAGCTATCCGCAGATGGTGCTGCTTGCTGGCGGTACTCCGGTTTATGTCGAAACCGGCATCGAACAGGGATTCAAGATGACGCCCGAGCAACTGGAAAAGGCGATTACGCCGCGGACCAGGATGCTCATTCTCTGCTCTCCCAGCAACCCTACGGGCGCCGTGTATTCGAAGGAAGAACTCAAAGCTTTGGCCGATGTGATCCTCCGTCACGAGGATGTGCTGGTCGTGTCCGACGAGATTTATGAACACCTGAACTATGTAGGTGTCCATGCCTCCATCGCCTCCGTCGAAGGAATGCGGGAGCGCACGGTCATCATCAACGGTGTCTCCAAGGCTTACGCGATGACCGGATGGCGCATCGGCTTCCTGGCCGCCCCGAAATGGATCGTTTCCGCCTGCAGCATGCTGCAGGGACAGTATACCAGCGGCCCTTGTTCCGTCAGCCAGAAGGCGGCGGAAGAGGCATGGCGCGGCTCTCAGGCGTGCGTCGAGGAGATGCGTCAGGCCTTTGAGCGCAGAAGGAACCTGCTCGTGGGCCTGCTGCGCGAAATCCCGGGACTGGAAGTGAATGTTCCGGACGGAGCCTTCTACCTGTTCCCGAAATGCTCTTCCTTCTTCGGGAAGACGGACGGGACGAAGGTGATCAAGACGTCCACCGATCTGGCCATGTATCTCCTGGAGCGGGGCCATGTGGCCGTCGTGGGAGGAGACGCCTTTGGCGCTCCGGAGTATTTCCGCCTGTCCTACGCCACCTCGGAAGAGAAGATTGTAGAAGCCGCGAAGCGGATGGCCGGCGCATTGGCGCTTTTGAAGTAAAGCCGTGATGGAAAAGAAAAGGACGATCGGAATCGTGGGCCTGGGCCTGATCGGCGGGTCCATGGCCGTGGACCTGCGCGCCCGCGGCTATGCCACCTGTTTCATCGGCACGGACAAGAATCCGCTCAATGCGGATGCGGCCTGCCGGCTGGGACTGGTGGACCGGGTGGCTTCCCTGGAGGAATGTGTCGACGAGAGCGACATCATCGTGGTTTCCGTGCCGGTCAGCGCGGCGGCGGGAATCATCCAGACGGTGCTGGACATCATCCGGGACAAGGCCTATGAAGGGAAGATCGTCATGGATGTCTGTTCCACCAAGTCCCAGATTGCGGGACGGCTCAAGTATCATCCGTGCCGCAGACGGTATGTGGCGTCCCATCCGATGGCCGGAACCGAACACTCCGGCCCGTGGGCGGCGATGCCGGGCCTTTTTGATGGACGCGCCTGCATCATCGCCGACCAGGA